>VAOU01000230.1_pt1 | contig 15678 bp, 14 predicted proteins | sample 3393871 | NCBI WGS metagenome assembly VAOU01 (sample SAMN08290440, study PRJNA428436) | hydrothermal vent metagenome | isolation source: Deep-sea hydrothermal vent chimney | place: Atlantic Ocean: South-mid Altantic Ridge | depth 1820 m m
GTATTGATGCTGGTCATTCTACTGCTGCTTTCCGCATTTTTTTCCGCCTCCGAGACCGCCATGATGGCACTTAATCGCTATCGACTCAGCCACCTGGCCAGTGAAGGGCACCACGGCGCACGCCTGGCCCGTGCCTTGTTGGAGCGCCCGGACCGCCTGTTAAGTACTATCTTGCTGGGTAATAATTTTGCCAATATTGCTGCAGCCTCAGTAGCTACGGTGATCGCCTTGCGGCTTTATGGTGAGACGGCTATTGCTGTTGCCAGTCTGTTATTGACCCTGCTGGTACTGATCGTTGCGGAAATTGCCCCCAAGACACTAGCCGCCCTGCACCCTGAATTTATTGCCTACCCGGCTGCCTATGTCCTGACAATACTACAAAAAATCTTCCTCCCCATCGTCCACCTGATCAACATGATGGGAAACGGCCTGCTGCGCATCTTCGGTGTTTCCTTGCAACGGCGCCAATTTGATTTAAGCACCGAAGAACTACGCACCGTTCTGAAAACATCAGCCACCCAGCTACCACAGTCACGCCGGGAAATGTTGCTCAGCATCCTTGATCTGGAACATATTACAGTAGATGACATCATGGTCCCGAGGCAACAGATCGAGGCAATTGATCTCGATGATGACTTTGATGAAGTCATCGAGCAACTGGTCACTGCCCACCATTCCCGCCTGCCCCTGTACCAGGAATCCATGGATCGAATCGTCGGCATCTTACACCTGCGGCAAATTTTGTACTTAATGCAACGCGAAGACTTCTGCAAACAGCATCTACTGGAAGTTGCTTCACCACCTTACTTTATTCCCGAAGGCACACCACTGTCGAAACAGCTAGTGGAAATGCAGAAATATCGACGTACCACGGGACTGGTGGTTAACGAATACGGTGACTTGCAAGGGTTGGTGGGACTGGAAGAAATTCTCGAAGAAATTGTCGGTGAATTTACCCGCTCTGTGCCCGGTATGGACGAAGAAATCGAACGGGAAGCCGACGGCAGCCTGGTGGTTGATGGCCGAATTCATGTACGCGAATTAAATCGCAAATATGCCTTACATCTCCCGACCGACGGACCAAAAACCGTCAATGGGCTGATTCTGGAGGCCTTTGAAGCGATTCCGGATCCGGGAACCACTTTGCTGATTGCAGACTACCCGTTGGAAGTGGTACAGACACGGGGAACATCGGTCACCGTAGTCAGAATCAATCCCAGACGCAACCGTAGCCCTCAATAGAACCCCCCTCGACAACACCACCCACTCTGCTCTATTTTCCCAGTTTGCGGAAGGCCCTGAAAACCATTTACCTCCCTTTTCTTTTTGGTCAAACCTTCTATAATCAAATGCGACCGTTGATCCCGGATGACTCTTGCATAGGTCACCACTTCCATGAGGACTAGCAATGCGCAACCTGTTTTGGCTGCTTACATTTCTGCTGACTGCCTGTACCAGTGCTGACAGCACCAGTTTCACCTCCAATATCAGTGGTATCTGGAGTGGCGTGATCGATGGGTTCATCAGCAGCACGAACAAAACGCATCATGTTTCCTTTACCGCCAATACGGTACATGACACAAAAGCCGACACCGTTACGGGTACTGCAGCCATTCCCAGTGAAGGTGACGCCTGTTTCGTCGGCGGCCCGATCACCGGTACGGTGACAGGGTCAAAAATAGAAATGCAGATCGCTGACGAAACGGGAGCTAAGATTTCCCTTACCGGAGATCTTACTTCCAGCACCATGGTGGGTATCTTCTCTTCCAACGGTGGCAACTGTGGCGCGATGTCCGGCAGCTGGAGACTCTCGAGATAGTGCCATTGTTCAGGACTATTCTGCTAAGCCTATCAATCTTTACCTTACTTGCTGGGGAGGCTACCGCTGCCAGTAATAGTGGAATTCGCACCTACCTGACGGCCATCGAAAAAGATGGTATTCCATCGACAAAAAGTAGTCTCGATTTTGCTTGCCAAGATCGAATATTTGCTATTCTTGAGCTGGATACCAAACCAAAAAGCCACCATAAACTGGTTTTTTTATGGCAGGACCCTACCGGCAAGGTACGAGAACGAACCCAATACCCCTTCACTGCACTACAGGCTCACAATCGAGTCTGGGCCTGGCTGAAACTCAGTGGCGGAGTGGGATCGGTGTTCATGAAATGGCTCGATCCCAATGCCGGCCTGGATGAGTTTATCGGTGAATGGATGATCAGATTTCGCCTTGACGGACGAGAAGTCGCCAGTCAACGTTTTCAGGTGCTGTGCTGATCAGATCCGGGCTTTGTGGCCACCTCGTTGCGCAAATAGGCGGGCTCGATGTGATCCGGTCTCGTCACCCTACCCTCTTTAAAGTAACTGACCGCCAGTTGTACCGTTGCGGCCGCTGTTGGCCTGCAATCCTCAACAAGTTTATCCAACCTTGCTATGCTGCCTTGTAAACGAGAAGCATAAACTGACCAGGCCCTACCCACACCAATCCAGCTGGTCACTTCGGGTATCCATACTTGTTCCGGATCGCTAACATATTCTTGCCCCTGCAAAGTCGCCAGAAGGTCTCCATCGGGGGTGTGCCCGATACAATAACGACCCCAATAAAGTTGTTGCATACGAGCGTCCAGGATGGCCAGGACATGGGAGAACTGTGCCTGCACCGCCAATGATGCCAGACTGGATACCGCAATGATGGGCAGTCCTGTGGCAAATGCCAGTCCTTGAACTGCGGCGATACCAATTCGAATACCTGTAAAAGAACCAGGTCCGCGTCCCACGGCAATGCCATCCAGTTCTGGCAAACGAATGGCCGCCTCCAGCAACAGCTGTTGGATCATGGGCAATAAGACTTGTGAATGTCGATTAGGCCGTAGTTCTTCGGCCTCGAAGAGCTGATGATCTTTTAACAAGGCCACACTACATACGGAAGTTGAAGTTTCCACAGCCAGCAGAGCCCGTGGCTTCAAACCGGAAACAGACGGGTACTCAGACATCAAGCAAGCTTTAGCGGTAACAACATTCCTGTGCCTTTGGTGGTCAAATAAATAGTATCATCATGGCTGCCAGGGCCGGGATAATGGGGGAACTATTTCGCATCTGCTTCATTTCTTTCACGAAGTGCCTGTTCCAAGACTTTTATCTGCTTTTCCAATTCTTGTAACTGCTCACGGGTCCGCACCAGCAAGACTTCCTGAACTTCCAGTTCTTCACGGGTCACCAAGCCCATTTTCTCGAAACTGGCACGTACCGCAGCATCAACGTTGCGACGAATATCGTCGCTCAGTTGCTGTGGCAATAATCCTTGTATAGTTTTCGCTAATCGGTCGATCATACTCGGCCCTCATGTTGGTGAGATATTGCCAAACTCCTAAGTAAACTGCTTCCTGAACATCAAGCCTGATCCCTACATTTGGTGGGCCGTGGGCGGCTCGAACGCCCGACCACCTGATTAAAAGTCAGATGCTCTACCAACTGAGCTAACGGCCCGAGGGGTGCGAATTATCCCGATGACTGGCGTTGATGTCAATCATCCGTTACTGCTATTAGAGGGTCCTTCTGCAACCGGCTGAAATAATAGCTCATCACACAATCCGAGCGGGTTATTTGGTTTCACTGGCCACCTTTTTAACCAGAAAATCTATAATTTCGATCAATTTCACGTAACTTCCCGCAGAGGCTGCACTGCTCCGGTATTTGCCGCCAATAATGACCGTAGGCACGCCATTGGTTTCATAGTTTTCCGATAATACCCGGGCTCGTCGGGTATTAGAATCCACGCTGAAGGAATTGAATGCATCCAGAACTGCCTGCCGGTCGATACCATGCTCAGCGGCAAAATCCGCCAGCTGCTCAGCGTTTCGAATTCTCTTTCTCTCTTTATGGATGCTGTCGAAAAATGGGCGATGCAGCTTGTCAACGAGATTCAACTCCTTGAATGTATAGTAAACCCGGGCGTCAAACGCCCAGGAATTTCGTAAAACTGCGGGGGTACGGATAAACTCTACATTCGCCGGCTTGTTCGACAACCACTTCTCGAACAAGGGTTCCATCCGGTAGCAATGTGGGCAACCATACCAAAATAATTCGCGTACCTCGATCTTGTTACCGGTTACCGTCGGCTGCGCCTTGGAGAGGGCAAAATAATTAACATCCTGGGTGAATTTGGGTGCCGCAAAGACTGGTGAGACAAACAGCAGCATGAGAAAAGAAGTCAGAATTTTACGCATGTGTGAACTCCAGTTAGCATTTTTCCGGACGAGACCATGAGGCTATCCGGGAATAAAGGACTATCGTGAGGGGAAGCTGCTTTGAGGCAGATTTGTTCATGATCTGAGGCGAATACTCATTAACACATAACGACGTAGGGGAAAATCTGGCCAAAGTCAACTTTATGTACAACAGGCTATCTATTCCTGGACAAGCTCATGGGAGGCTACAGCGATTTGTGCATAAAGTCCATAGCTCCTATATATCCACAGAACCTCCCGCTAACTTTTTACAAAGTGTCCGTTATACTCAATTCAACCGGCTTTCTGGCGCCTGTACGCCGGAGCAGTCAATCCCAATGTATCGGTGATAGTTCAACTTTACTCCAGTTGCCGATTGGCTTTGTTCATTGGGATGGTGCAATCACTTGAGTGTCAAAAATGCACCACTTCGGCGCTACCGACGTGCATGAAGCGGCCTGGCGTGCAGGTTAGGATCACAATCTGGCACTGCCTGCCGGCCGCTGCAATTGCGGCACCCATCGTCTCCAAACGTGAAGGGTCAGAGAATCCGAGGGCGTCGTCAATGACTAGCGGAACACCACCTTGCTTTGAGACGATTTGCGCGGCAGCGAGTCGAGTCAGTATTCCGAGCTGCTCTTTGGCACCAACACTCAGGTCATCAAACGGCAATGTCTTGCCGTGCAGTGTTCGTGAAATCAGTGACCAGTCATCACCAATCCCCACTTCGAATTCGGCACCAAAAACAATTTTTCCCAGGTGCTCGATCGCTTCCTTTAAAGGCATCACATAGGCCTGACGGGCGGCGTCCCGATACTCATTCAGAGTGTTCCAAAGCAGTTGCACGGCCGCTGCACGGCGGCGCGTCGATTTCAGTGTATCGTCGCGATGCTCAAGCTCTCTTTCCGCAGCTTCCATGGCTTCGAATCGACCATCAGCCTGAGCCTGCTGCAAGCGGTCCGCCAATACGGCGAGATTTTGCTCTTCCTGCCGCAGGTTGGTGTTGGCACGTTCGTACACATCTTTTGCATTGCTGAGTAATTCTTTGACCGATTCCGGCGATGACTCCGTGAAACGGGTTTGAATGGCGCTGGTCTCTTCTTGCAGTTTCTTCACGGCCGAGCGCGCCTGCATCATGCGCTCGGCCAGTGATTCATCAGCCTCTGCCGACCGCGCTTTGTTCAACCGCTCATGCTTTTCGTTCAGCGCGGCTTCTACACCGGCCATTTCCTGCTGCGCGATGCGAAGCTCACCGTCGACCCGTGCGTACTCACTTTGCAAGCCGTCGGCCTTTTCCCGTGCCGATTCAAGTGCATTCTCGCGGGAACCATGTAAATTTTTGGCTTCCTGAACACGGCTGGACGCATCAGTGGCACTGGCTGGCAGCTCGTCGTTCGACTGCCGATTCTCGGCATACGCATCGCAATCCGACTGATGTGATGTGACTGACTGCTCTATCTCTTCCTGGCTGGCGCCTTCCAGAACCCCTGCTTCGCGCTCTTTGAGACGATCGACCTCCCGCTGCGCCGTCACCCTCCTCTCGTTCGCTGCGACTGCTTCCTTGAGGTCGCTCACACCAAAGCGAATTTGTAGCTCGGTAAATACCGCCTCCGCATCGGCGACATCCTCTTGTACATCTGCGACCGAATTTGACGGCGATAGCTCAACAGTCGCAATGCCTGGTAGCCGAATGCGAAACTCGGAAGCCACGCTGCGGGTTTCCACGTCCTCATTGCTCAACGAAACCGTGTCTCCGTTGAATTCAACCTCCAGGTCTTTCTCAGCGGTTACGGATACTGTAGTAGCTACTGCATCTCTCTTGCCGCGGGCAATATCGAGCACGCGTTCCGCTTCCCTGAACCGTTGCAGCGCAGAGTCATCGATCTTGATTGATCCGGCAATCTTGAGCGCAGCCTTCATCTGCTTCGATAGTTTTTTTAGCTGCTCAAGTCGGTTCCTCTGGTCCGCAAGTGCTTCCAGATTGATCAGGTGACGCTCATCGGACTGCACAAGATCCAGTGCGTTCCTCGCAGCAATTCTTTTCTTCTTTAGGTCGGTGATGACCAACTGTGCTTTTTCCGATCGATTTTTTAGTGTTTCGGCCTTCAGACGCAACGGTTTCTGGCTTTCGGCAGTGTCCTGCTGGCGTTTCTCCGTGACTCGTATCTCCTCGACCAACATCTGGCGGTCCGTTTCCGCATCCGTCACGGCTTTTTGCATCGCTTCGGCAGAAGCTAACTCCCTTTGTTTCGCGTCAAGTTTCTCTCTGAGCGATTTGATGGATTGCCACTGCGTTTCGTGTTCGTCCATTCTTACCTTGAGGCCCGGAAGATTGGATCGCAAGCGCCGCACCTCGGCGGCACAACGCTCATGTGACTGAGAATCTTCTTCAACATCCAGGACCACTCTTTTCGCCTGTTCAAAAGCAGCTTGTGCTTTCTCAAACGCATTTTCCTCAGCGGAGAACTTCGGTTTACCGGTCTTGAGCGTAAAGTAATTTTCATAGTCAGCCTGAACGGCCTCATACAGTCCCGTATCTTCGCCGCCGCCTGAGGATGATCCGGCAGCCTCATCGAGTGCTCTTGCCAATCCGGTCGAGTCGCGAATATTGGCGAGCGCGACTTTCTCACCTTGGTCAACCAGCAAGGCTTCCCAAAGCGCCATGTCCACTGTCGATCCCAGAATCTGCTCAGCGTGTTCGTGGGCCTCTCTGCCGGTGAACTGCTTTTTGACCGGCGCCAGGATGTTCAAGGATGTCTTGTTCGATTTATTGAACGTCTTCGAGTAGATAAAATGACAGTTGCCCGATTTGATTTCCGCTTCAATCGTGCTTCCAACGTCCTGATCGACCGGTTTAATCGATTTAACGACCCGCTTCTTCGACGAATCCAGTTCACTAAATAGCAGACGGATTGCCTCGACAATCGTCGATTTACCTATCTCGTTGGGGCCTTCAATAACGGTGACACCATCGGCAAAGGTCACTTCACGGGAATCAACTCCCCGCCAGCTTTCCAGGGCAAGTCTGAGAATTCGCACTACCCAGCGCCGCCTTGTGCGCCAAGACGATAGAACAACCTGAGAGCATCCTGTGCGACCAGGTTGTCTTGTTGTGCCATCTCGTGCAGTTCATTCCAGGTATCGCGGGCGTATCCGGACAGCGATACGCTGTCCTGATCGAGCTCATCCGGAACGATGGCGAGGTCCGTCGTGCGCTCCCGCTGCCGCAAGCTGGCAAAAAGCTCGGCCTTTGAATCCATGATCTCATCCAGCATTGCCGCCGTGGCCAGATTGACGCTGCCCTGGAAGCCGACCTTGATCACCGTGCACTCCTTATTAGGAATCTCATTCAGCCACTTTTCAAACGCCGCCAGGTCTTTCGGTCCGTTCATGGCACGCTGTTCAGCGATAAATAACCATGCGCCGACTTCCAGAGGCTCTACTCGACATTGCCCGTCGGGTTCCAGTTCCACCAACAAGGCTTTGTTGGGGTCGTCTTCATCAAAAGCGGTGGCAACCGGCGCCCCGGAGTAGTGTACCCGCGCCGTGCTTCCCACTTCGGTCACTGAATGCCGGTCGCCGAGGCCCAGATAATGAAATTTATGGTCCCGAATCGCTTTCTCGGCGTTCGCCAGGTCAATGACTTCGGGTCGGGAGGGATCCGGAGACAAGGTATCGGTTTGACCGTGCGCGACCGCGATGCGGATAATGTTGCTTGCCGGCGCAAGGGAATCTGCCAGGTCCCGGCACAGATCTGAGCTGGGATGTTTGGTTCGCCACGGTGCTCCGACGACTTCCACGTCCGGCACTCCCGGTACCGCTACAGATTCCATATCCCGCAACACAATGATGTGCTCGCTGACTCGCATAAATTCGTCGGTCGAAAAGATCGACGCGGCATCCAGCGGATCGTGATTACCGGGCAAAAGAAAGATTGGCACGGACAGCGATTCCAGGGCGTCGATCGCCCGCATCAGGGTCTGTCTGGACAATTGATTGGATTCAAATACATCGCCGGCGACGATGATGAATTGGGCTTCATGCGCTTTGGCGAGATCGCCCAGCGTCGCAATCGCATCAATGCGCGCCTGACTGAATCGGGATAACGCTTCCGCGCTCAGGAATGCCCGCGTCATGCCAAGCTGCCAATCGGAGCTGTGAATAAACCTGACGCTCGAGCCACCCGTGGTCATCGGTACTGTGCTCCCAATCGCTGTTCCAGCTCCTGGTAGTTCCCCAGGTGCGCTATCATCAGGCTCTTCCAGAGTTTGCCGTGATTGGGCACACTGAAGTGTAATAGTTCATGCACTATGACGTAGTCCTGTAAGTCTTCATTCAGATCCAAAAGCGCTGTCTGGAGCAAAGTGTGGTCGCGCATCGGCTTGTCGAGGTACATCGCATAGAGTACCGAAGCGTCATAGCCGGTCAGCGGCTTCTCAGTAACGATAAGGGTCTTTGGCTGCTGATCAAACTTGCAGAAGCTTTTGCGAATCTGGCGCTCTTTCTTAAGGTCAAGATGAAATTCCTTTAGCAGTTTGGAGTCATTGTTACTGCCGGTGTAAATAACTTTGGAATATTCCGGCGGCAAGAACTTATCGAGCTCGTGTTTGTAGCGAGCACAGGCCTCACGATCCACACCAACCAGGTAAAATACAGCTCTGGAAGGTTTTGTGTTCACCGGGCTTAAGCATTTGGTGGTTGCCCCCATGCTTCGCGCCATCGTGTGTATTCGGAAGGGAGTAGCCGGTATCGGGCGATATTGCCCTTGTGCAGACTCATCAACTCTGTTTCCGTAATTTCAATAAACCGGGCTTTATCTTCAGCAGAAATAGTTGCGTCAGCAAATTGCTTGATTTTCCCGACTGCAGGTTTCTTCCCCGTACCTTCTTTAACTATTTCGTGCACCAATTGCCTTATCTGCTGACGATAGTGCATCCGAAAGGGATCCGGGTCGCCCAGTGACTGCCTGATTGCGGAGTATCTTGTAGCAGAGCGTTGATATGCCCACAGGTAAACATCACGCAACAACTCTATTCGGTTCAACTCGCAGACACCCAGAATACCTTCAATATTGGCACGCTCTGGGACATCGACAAATGAAAGCGGGCAGAGGTTTTTTTGAATAAACGGAATGTTTGCCGCCAGTCGAGACACGCGTTTGTTCACATCAATAAAAGGTTGTAGGTAAGGCAGATGAACCATGGCAAAAAAGCTTTGTTCAAATGGATCCACAATAGCCGTAGCCGTATCAAGAATCTGCTGAAAACATTCCTCAATGAGTTGCGGTACTGCCAATGGCTGGAAGACCGTACCCCCTATTCCAACAAGGGTTGTTCGAAGCCGGCCGCCCGCCTCCGGATCACCAAGGAGGTTGTCCGAAAGCAATCCGTGCAGATTCAATATGGTGTACCGATTAAAGCCTATTTCTCCCGCCTGCTCAACCATGAGCTCAATGGCTGCTTTATGATTCAGAATCATTTGGGCCTCTGTGGCGTCTTTGCCTTCCGCAGATTCTCCGAATTCCAATAACTGCTCTGTCTCCAGCAGTGAGTATGTATTTCCCTCAAGGCGGCTGGAGTTCCAGGAAAGATCAATTAACAAACGATTGAGAATTTGGCGCACGTAGGTACCGGCCGGGTGCGCCTGTTCCGGTGATTTACCCCATTCAAGAAGCCGCTGACGATGTTCTTCAGTCAGGTAGTACGTCTCGTTGGGTCGATAACTGTCCAGAAAAGCCCTGTTATAGCCAACCGGTTGTCGAATTTCCCGTGGTTGGCGGACAAGGTGTTTGATTTCTGCGCCTTCCTTACTGACAGGTACATATCGCTCGCCATGCATGCTCGAGCCGACCTTCAAGTGTTCAATGATGGTTTCAGTGACCACGCGACTCCGGTAACGGGTTGCACGACCCTTACCTGCCCTCACCAGGCGGCCGCCCTCAAGCAAGTTGTTCAGCCGACGCAGCAATGTTCTGCGCGACAAGCCATCGGGCATCACCTCGACTATTTCGTCGGTTAAAACACCGTCTGGAAACCGACTGATAATTTCCAGGAGTGCGTTATATTCGGCTTGTGAAACTTGCTTGGGCATGGGTTTATTATGGCACGATTCGCATTATCATGCCATATAAATGACTTTTATGGCGTGATATGGGATTATTTGGCGTGATTTTGACGACTTCAATGGCCACCCTGGGTTTGAATTCCGGGGAGTGTCGTTTACGTTTTGCGGTCATTTTGAGTTTCTTTTGCCACTATCGGATTATGCCCAAAATTATTAAATATTAACTTAAGTTATGGTCCGGTTTTTGGGGGCTGCTTCAGTATCTCTTATACATTTCGACACTCAGAAGATCAGGTCGATCCATAAAATATTGCAATCTTGATTTATTATTATATCGATAGATGGCTTTCAATATCGGAAGATAGTAGCGCCCGTGCCTGTTAAAATATAATTTACTGACATACCTCAGGAATTTTTCACCGTTTTGGCCATTAGTCCTAATTCTAAATTTTGTTAACTCATCAAGATCCATATCGAAATAGTCCTCTGGTATCCGTGCAGGTACGCCGGAAATGGGTCGATATTCCTGTACAAACGGCGTGACTCCAAGCTTTTTCATAATCTTTAAAATTGCAAAGTCTTGGGAAAGTCGCGTGTTAAAACCAAACATAATAACGGCAGTTACCTGCCCTTTTCCAAATCCCTTGAGCATGTCTGATTTCTGGATAAACCATTTTGCCTGCTTTACTGTATTGCAACTAAAATAGATCATCTTCCTTGAAAACCTTGAGTTCACCGAGTTGACCATTTTTAACTTTGGGTATATCTCATCAACGAGATATTGGATATCTAATGTTTGACTGAAATTGATATTGAATTGTCTTTTAATCATCTCTTCTAACAGATCATGGATATTGGGTGCAACAAGAAGGTTATTGTCAAGCAACATCACATTCTGCTGATCTTTTGGAATAAAATCATCAAAAGTGGAGTAGTCCGGTTGCAATCGTCCCTCTTTCTTTGGTACCAAACAGAATGTGCAACGCTTGTTGCAGCCACGTGTCAAAAAGCCCAAAGCGTATCGGGTATGCGCGTAGAGACTGTAATCTGGAAAACAGCAATCAATCTCATTGGCAAGCGTTGTTTTCAGATCTACCCCCGATCCTCCTACGGCAATGTGATCACCATACATGGTTACCAGTTTTTCCACCTGGTGCAGTGAACGTTCCGAGTTGAAAACAGTGCTTGCGAAATAGAGCTGCGCGGGTATCCATTCGGACTTTCTTGAGAGTTGCGCGTGGTAGCCCTGGCTTTTATAGAAACTGCTGAGTTTCATCAGTGCAAGATTGGGTATCTTACTATCAATATCATAAAGAACGATTTTCATCCAGCACTCTCATCAATGTTTATACCTCTCGCACTTGAGAATACTCCATTCCAGTGCGTAGATTTTTGTGTGGGGCTAGGAGCCTGACCGAGGATAGAAAGCCTACTGTGGAAAAGCGGACTTTAGTCCGATTTCCCCCTGATTCTCGTTAAATACAATGAGTTTTCTGTAGCGTGACATAGACAATCGAAGATTGAAGTAGCCCCCAAAAACTGGACCACGACTTAAGTTAATATTTTGGGCATAATCCGACGCATTCATGGCCTGAATATAATTCTGAATTTCGCGCCAGTCGTCTCGCTTTTCCGCAGCAATTTGGTTTTCCGGCATAAGCACTTCATCCAGCTCGGTTTGCGTACCCTCAATACGACTAGATGTCTGAGCCTCTTTAGCTACATGCATTTGGATAAACAGATCAATATCAGGAACGATCAGAGAAAACGCATTCAATTCGCCCAAAGCTCTGTTCGCTTCAGCCAACAGCATATTTGTGCCCGGATCATCCCACGTCCATTCCCGATTGATGCATTCAGGCATAAAACTCTTATACTGATATTGCTGCTTCCATCCCCCTGCCTTGAAATCTTCCAGCTTCATATTTCTAATACCTCTCCCAGCTCTTTCTTAAATCCTTTCTTAAAACGTTCATTTCTTTCTTAAATTCACCTGCCAATGCGTAAAGGCAGCGTTTGATTTTATCAACTTGATGATAATTTCTTGGGTAGTACTTGCCCCCCATCTTCTCCATATCTGCTTGTATTCGATACTTTGATGCTCACTCATCTTATTCTTACCCAAACCAATCTTGAATGGCCTGATCTATCTCAATACTTTTGCGGCATCTAAGTTACACCGACATTTCAAACTTACTCGGACTCAACTGATTGGCTTTGATCCCTGAACATGACCAGTGTTCTTCTACTGATTGGATAAAGGCAGGGCGCACCAGCTTGGCTCTTTCTATCAACCAGTCGCCTTGGTCGTGCCGTAAGTAAATGCCTTCAGCAGGTCTTTTCCCAAGGTGTGATAGTGACAGCAAATCACGAAGTTCTGAAAGCATAAAATGCCCGCATTCTAATTTGGGGACAGGTACGACAGCCATTGATCGAAAGACCTCATCTCTACGTGCACAAGAAAAAAATCTTTGTGTATCCTTATCATAAACATCAAAGCCCAAAAACCAGTCTGGCAACTGGTCATAAATCACTGAGTGTTGTGCATAGCACCACTCTCCAAAAAGGATGTACCGATCCGACAATTGTTCAAAGAGTATATCGGTTCTTAATGCCAGCCAATCCGAAAGTTTTTTCCATTGCCCTGCATCCGGAAGGTGTAAGTAGGAGCCTCGATTCTGTGCTCGGATATTTCCCGAAGCATCAAAAGATATTCCAAGATTAGCACCATCTACTTTTTCTTCAATAATAAGCTGATGCAAAAGAAACTTGTTCCGTTCGGCTTCCGATAACACCTTATCTTCCCTGACCTCAACACTGCCAAGAAGTGCCAGGTGCAAGGTCGAAGGAAACTTGAAGAAATCATCAATCACGAACCAGTTTTCTCCGCATACTTCGTTTTAACATAATCAGGGCAAAGAAAATTCACGGCTATACCAGCATCTGCCAATGCTTCCTTCCACCCCCACCACTTACTATCCACTGCCTGTAAAATGGCTGGTTTATCCGGATGCGCATTCGAGACGGCAACGAATTTTCGATCCGAGTTATCGAAATCAATTAAATCATCATGTCCAGGAAACTCCATATAAGACTCACCAATTCTGGTGATTTCCACCCTGTCGATTTCTGGAAATCCCCAACGATGATCATGAACCCACTTCATGAATTTATCTCCGACTCCTGGTTGCCCTTTCATCGATAACTCATGGCGGTATTCATCAAAAATTTCATCCCCGGAATCCATGACCAGTCCACCCTTCTTAACGACATGTTCGATTGCTTCAACACAAGCCAACACACAGCTAGTCAAATCATCAGGAACATGAGCTGGATCAAGTGCACGGTTTGCTACTTTCGGGACATTGGTATCGACCAGACACTTTTTTGGCAAAGCACTCATTTAGAAGCCTGCGCTCCGCTATTGTCACACTGGTTCATACGCCTTTTCATTGCAGCTTTGGCTTGGGCTGTAATATCGCTCATTTCATCACCAAAGAAGTCTTCAGGCCAGTTCTCTATGCTGCCAAACAGATCAATCTGCAGCGGTTCCAGGGTGGCAGGTGTTTTTGTGATATTGGCAAAGTATGCTGATACTCTCTTTTGTGAGATGGCGCCTTCGGCAATCCTTCTTTGCAATCGCCGCAAAAAATGTTCGGAGTGTGTTTCAATAACCAGCTGGATGTTTCTATCAGCTCCATTCTCTCTGGAGTTAATCACATCGATCATCACATCGGCCAGCGCCGACTGGGCGCTCGGGTGCAAATGGATTTCCGGCTGCTCCATGAGGATAATTGATCCCGGTGACGCATAAAAACACTGAACCAATACCGGAAGCACCTGCGACACGCCAAATCCAACATCAGGCAAATCCACCCAGTCTTTTGATCCCTTCGTACAAACTTTGACTTCATATTCCTGCCGTTGTTCGGAGATCGGCTTCACATCAAACCCTTCGATCAGTCCCATACGTTTTAGACTTTCTGCAACAATTTGTTCCAATGGCTTGGTTGCTTTTCTAAAGCCCAGGCTGATTTTTCTGCCTCGAGAAGCCAGGATTGCGGCCACAGTATTCTCACCGGAATAGCCAACACTCTCCGGATTTGTGCCACCCCACGAGTAGAGCCGTTCAGCTTTGGTGCGCAGCGGGCCAAGATAACAAATAGACTGAAACAGTTTTTCATGCCGGAGATTTAAGGATTGCACAAAATCAGCATTCTGGTAATAGGCCACCAGTTCATCAGGAAACCCATAAAACCGGACAATTTCCTTAAGAGGCCATCCACGCGTTTTTTTGCGTATCAGCGCGTATTGTTCCGACTCGGCTTTGTATTCATGTTTGGCGCCTTCTTTTTTCTCCAGACCAACAGCCAGGACTTGCTCACCCTTATTCGTCAACTGATATTTAAAATGATTGATAACTGGTGCATTTTGTTGCCTATCTGCCAGCCCGACATCCGCATCAAATGATAATGCCTTTCCTTCATAGGTCTGGTTAGAAATTGGGTCTTTGACCTTTAAACTATCATCAAGATCCCACTGATAGCTAAACCCAATGTTGTTTTTACAATCACGCTGAAAAACCATTTCCCTGTAGGAGCCCAACTTAACGACCGAATTCTTGCCACCAGGGTAAAACACGGACTTTCGATCTGATGATTCAATCGTCTGTTTCAACATCATCAGAAACTGTCCAATACTGGACTTGCCCGAACTGTTTGCGCCAAAGAACAGGGTAATGGGAGACATTTGAATGGTGCCGGTATCTTTCCATCCTTTGAAATTCTGAATTTGTAACTGTCTTAACATCGCACTTATCTCCCATACCTGTTACTGGCTAATCGACCCTGCAAAAATTGCCCTATGCTTTATCTAATGCTCCTGGCCCCTGTCACAGCACGCTTGGAAATTTCCACTGCAAGCCACGCATCATCAGACAACTTTACAATGAACCCCATTCTACATTGTCATGAAAATATACATTCGGCTCAATGATCCGCTCAAGCTCTGCAACAAATCATTGTCGCAAACACGCATCAAACACCGCCCATGCTTGACGATAATCATCTTCGCGGTAGCAGCGATCAAACGGGGCGGTGCAGGTGATCTGTTTCTCTCTGGGGCCACCGGGGCGGGTGTCGTCGGTGTTGGTGCGGATGATCTCGAAACCTGCGGGCAGGTCACGGACATCTTCCCAGCCCAGAGGTGATCTTCCAGTTGGGCATTGATCCGGGTTTCAAATGCCTGGCGTTGCTTGTCCATCCAGCGGCCTGCTTCATTCACGGCTTCGGGCAACAATGCTGCAATACGTTGATCAGGATCGGTGCCCTGGTTCGGCAAAGGAGTCCGCCCCAAGCCGGTACGAGCCAGGGTCTCGGCGAACGGCTCAATA
>VAOU01001841.1_pt1 | contig 15581 bp, 20 predicted proteins | sample 3393871 | NCBI WGS metagenome assembly VAOU01 (sample SAMN08290440, study PRJNA428436) | hydrothermal vent metagenome | isolation source: Deep-sea hydrothermal vent chimney | place: Atlantic Ocean: South-mid Altantic Ridge | depth 1820 m m
CTTGCAAGATCCGGGATCACTTTTAATGTCCCAGGCAACTGTTCGGGATAATTGAGAAAAAAACGTGACGACCCTTGCTTGTGGACGGGCTCTGGCCCAAGGGGGCATCGGTCTATCACGTCCCAAACCTTCTTACTCTCTTACTGAGGTATAATGACTTATATCCTCTAGATGTAAACATACAAGGGGGTACCGAGGTCCCTCCGGGAGAAGGTTGGGATGAGGAAATATTAAAATTAATAACTTATCTTTATTTTATTCCCTCACCCTTTTATGCCCTGGGGGGTGCTCCCGGAGGGAGAGGGTGTTTATAGAAGTGCCCTTATGTTAGCCATCACCCGTTCTGCGGTGTTTGCCATTGTCCTGATCATCACCGTCACTGTGTTTAGCGTCTTGGCCATGACCACGGTAGTGCTCAAACCCATTTATCGCTACCACGTAATTAAACAGTGGGCCCGTTCCATGATGCATTGGGCGTGCTGGATCTGTGATATCGGTTATGAAGTTCATGGCAAAGAAAATCTACCCGCTGGACCGGCCATCATCATGTCCAAACATCAGTCGGCCTGGGAGACCATGGCGTTTCAAAAGATCTTCCCGCCCCAGGTCTGGGTGCTGAAACGAGAGCTTCTCTGGTTGCCCTTTTTTGGTTGGGCCCTGGCCCTGACCCAACCCATCGCTATCAACCGCAGCGATGGGTTTCGTGCCCTGGACCAAGTGGTCAAACAGGGCATCGAACGGTTGAAGGCGGGTCGCTGGGTGGTTATCTTCCCTGAGGGTACCCGCCGAACCTTCGGTGAAAAGGGCAAGTATGCCGCAGGCGGTGGCCTGCTGGCGGCCAAGAGTGGCTACCCGGTGGTGCCGGTGGCCCACAATGCCGGACGCTATTGGCCACGGCGGGGATTTATCAAAAAACCCGGCATCATCCAGGTGCATATCGGACCGGTGATCGAGCCTGCGGGCAAAACCGCCAAGCAGATCACCCAGGAAGCGGAGGATTGGATAGAGGGGAAGATGAAAGATCTCTAACTAGTTTTTGCCGCAAAGGCGCTAGGGCGCAAAGGGTTGGGGTCTACGGTATAAACGCAAAGGTCGCTAAGGCACAAAGGACGCCTATGCCCCAACGAATAGCATTTGAGCTTGGCCTGCAGTCTGTGGCAGAGGCGGGTAGCTGTTCACTCATCGCGTTCTAAGATAAACTGTGCGCCTATGGATAGCCTCAAAAATAGTAGTATAGTTCTCACAACGTGAGTTAATGGGGGTTGTGCCCCACAAATGCGGCGATCCAATCACTCCAGAGATCAGATATTTGGACGATAATTTGACTATGGACTATCCTTTCCCATCTTACAAAAATCCGCCGCTTAACGAGGTCTCAATTGGCCTACAATTCCAGCCTTTGGAAAAGCTAAAGATTCCTCATTTTGGTCTATTCTGGGAACTAATTCGGAAGGACTTTCCTAACGTCGAGCACGCTCCGCCTATCCTTAAGAAGGATATGGAGCATGTTAAGTGGTTACCGCTCCCCCGCGTGTGGTTTATCGACAAGAGTGACGCTCAATTGCTACAACTTCAGGCTGATCGAATTAACTTCAATTGGCGTTCCCGGGAAGGTGCCGATTGTTATCCGCGCTACCGTACGATTGCCCCCCAGTTTTTCAGCTATCTTGAGACATTCGAGCAGTTTTTGGGCAATACAGACATTGGGATTATTTTGCCGACGGTGGCCGAGGTAACATACATTAATACATTTGAGCAGGGCAAGGAATGGAGTACTACAGAAGACTTACCCACCGTATTCAAGGATTTCGCCTGGACCCGGGAAAAGAAGCGCTTTCTTCCGAACCCTACAAATGTAGGTTGGGCTGTATCCTTCGCACTTCCAAACCAGCAGGGGACGCTTAACGCACGCCTTAGCGAAGGGTTGCGAGTTGTCGATAAGAAAAAGATTCTACAGTTAGAAATGACCGCCAACTATCCAGTTCAAGGCGATTCGCCCCAAACACTCCGTCCTTGGTACGAACTTGCCCACGAATGGATAGTCAAAGGTTTTGATGATCTAACACAACCCGATGCTCAGAAGACTTTTTGGGGCCGCGAAAAATGACTTCCGAACAACAATCACTTGCTCAAAACGAGATAAACGCTAATAAACTCCTCGGTTATTACTGGGACCAGCATGTCGACTCGGCAACTTATGAATACCCAGCGACCGGAGCGGACATCCTGCGCGTGGATATTCCCCGTGCCACAGCAGTTAATACTGCTTCCCAATTGAAGATATCTGACTATACGACGACAAATAGTTATTCTGAACCCGATTACATAATGAAGTTGAGAGAGCTTCTATTTTGGCGTCCAAGCACGGATATCAAGCACAATGAAATTCTGGGCCATCCCACTTTAGACGTCTTCGAAGAGTTGCAGAAGATTCGTGCGGATGAAACTCACTTCCGATCATTACTTCGTGACATTCCATCACTAACAGATGTTCGTGAGCGGGAGTCCATTGCAATTCGCCTAGAAGCCCTACTGGGGGATTTTCAAGACGATTATGGCCGCTGCCTTGATGCCGAATCACTGCGCACCTTCGTTACCCTATTCTCGCTGCACCCTGAGTTGAGTAAACCAATTATTACAGCAGCCGAGAATGGCAATCTATTTGCTGAGTGGAAAGCCGAAGATGGGAAACGATTTCTCGGCCTTCAAATGTTACCAACGCATCAGGTTCGGTTTGTAGCTATCCGCCCTCATGCAAAATATCCTCAGCTGCGAAATTATAATTCAGGTGTAACGTCTGTTGAGCAGCTTTTCACGGACCTAGATTCCTACGACATTCTATCTTGGGCTTGTGCGGCTTGAAAGACGATCCAGTTCCACCGCAGGATCATGTGTCACGATGGTGCAAGGCTTCCCAAGTTGATGAGGGAGTCGTGGGCATCCCCGCTTTCATGATTGAAGAAAAGGATCAAGACGACGCGCTCTCGGTTAATTGGCTGGAGTTTTTGAAGTGTGCTGATCGTGTATCGGAGATAGCGGCAATTCAGCAGATACTTGCCCTAAAGATGAAAAAAATCAGCAAGAATTCTCGCATTGCCGTCCTGAATGTCGGCCAATCTCTTACTGCAATAGACAAGCTTCTGAACGGGAAGTTGAAAGTTACTGTTCTACATAATCCAGCCAGAGAAGAAGGCCAGTGGGATGACCCATCGCATTCGAGTATATACGGCCTAACACGCAACGAGGATGCCCAAACTGCGGCGACGGCTCTACGAGATATAATCGCCGAGTTGTATCAGGCAACTCCATAGAGCGCATATGGAGTAAAGTTTTGCATTACAATATTGAAGGTATCGCTGATCCACGGAAAAAGTGCATCAGTTTTTGATACATCCAAACCTCTGCAAATCCTTTGCGTCTTAGCGCCTTTGCGTTGAAAAATTTGTTAAAGGGGACGGAGGGATTAAATTTTGAGCAACCGAGGGAATCGGTTATTCTGTTGCTCTACCAAGGCTACGCAAACAAGGGTGGTCACAGAAAGGTAAAGAGGGATTGCCTAATATTTAATCCCTCCGTCCCCTTTAGCCTCGTCATGTACATGTAATCCCATGATGATTCCTTATTATGGCTAACGTTTTACATCAGAGGACTTTCAAAGCTGGCGCGATTTTTTGCGATAGCAAAAAAGCGTGGCAGGTTTGAAAGTCCTCTGGATGTAACTGTTAGCTGTTTTCATTTGCACGGTTATCCAATAAGTAGTTTTTGAGTTTTCTTTCGCTACGCATTACATATAGTATGAATACTTTATTCTTTTCAATACGATAAAATATACGACAGGGATTAACTATTATTTCCAGATATCGCGAACTATTAATTTCAGGCGGTTTACGACCTGACTTTGGAAATTGTTCAAGACGATCTGTGCTTGAAAAAACTTTTTGAACAAGTTTATCAGCAGCGCTGACTTTATCCAACGCTATATATTCGGCAATATCATTTAAATCTTGTAGTGCTGGTTCGGTCCAGACTACTTGAGCCATTTTTTCATTTTTTCTTTTGCTTCTGTTTGGGTCAAAATGCGATTCTCTAATATTGCAGTTTCACCGCGTGCAATACCTTCTAAAATGAGCATACGGTTTTGTGTTAGTTCATAGTCATTGACATCAACTAAGTACGCGGAGGGTTGTCCATGCTCTGTTATTAACACAGGTTCCTTTGACGCATGTAGCTCAGCAAGGATTTTTGTAGCTTGACGCTTAAGTGTTGTTACAAGTTCGACTTTCATAGAGTGATATTATAGTATCACTCTACGGTTTTGCAAGGTTTTTTTACAGCTAACGACCAAGCTGTGCGGCGTGAACGAAGCGCAGCGTAGTGAACGTCCGAACGAGCGCCTTGTGTACGCCCAGCATGGGCATGAACTTATGGGGTGGAAGTCCCCTGTAGGAGAACCGATCCATGATAGTGAGTATACCAAAGTGGATTTTAACTACTAGCCGACGGCAAGGGCATTTCCAATATTTGGGATCAGAGCAAAAACTATTCTCTATTATTTTGCTTACGCTTAGGAATTCCGGGGACAGCAAGAATTAGGGTCAGACTCGATTTAAGAACTCAAGTCTCGCAGTTTTTCTAAATCGAGTCTGACCCTAATTCTTTTCCAGGGAAGTGTTAATGCCGCGGGAGGCATGGAGGCCGGGAGCAGCTGCGCAAAGACGCTGAGGAAAAACCTAGAGACACATCTTGTCCTACTAAATCAAGGTAACGGATTGAATTTATTGAAGCCAGGGTATTATCACCCCTAAATGTCCAAAAGCAATTTCTACAGCACTGGCAAATTCTTTTCCAAGACCTTCACGCTCCTTGTCATACCAGTCTGCCGCTGCTATCGCTTCTTCAGAGGCTTCCTGGAGTATCCTTACTTTCCTCATTACTGGTCCTTGTATCGCGCTCGCATTTTTTGCCTAAGTTCCTCGCGGTCAAGTAGTTTTGCCTGCCCTAAATCAATCAGAGAAATCCGGCGTAATATCTCACGCTCCCATGCATCCTCAACACCGCTCTCTCTAGGCTCATCCAAGGTGGCTATCAGGTCATGCGCTAATTCTGCACGTTCCGCCTCAGAATAAAGCCGGGGTCAGAGCCACGGCTCTGACCCCGGCGTACAGCTTACATTTTCAGCGTGCTGCGGCGGAACTGTGTTCGGGACCGGCAATGTGCTATTCAGGGGTGCCGTCTTGTCCACAGCTCTGGAGATTGAATCAGCATCGCAATTAACGGACGCGGGTTGCAAAGAATCCCTTAGCTGCTGGGTATGGGTTGTCGCGTCCGGCTCGGTGCCGCGCAGCTTGAACCAGTTGGCCGCTTCTGCGGTACTGGCACTGCCGAGTGCGATGGTCGCGGCAGCAATGGTGGCCGAAAGCCGGTTCAAATTGGGCATAGAATGACAGTTCTTATTCATTAAACTTCATTCATTTTCTGTAATCGCTTGTGATAGCGATTCTGAACAATATCCGATATCACCAATACGCCGATTACAAAATAAAAAGTCGCTTTGCTCATTGGGGTAATTTTTTGTCCGAACAGATGTAGATCGGCCAAGTGGGCGCCCTCGGACAGCAGCATGATGCCGACCACGAAAAGTATGAACAAGCCCATGACTTCGTACATGCGATTTCTTTCTAGAAATGTTGCAACACCGTCGGCCAGCCAGATCATGAGTACGCCACCGATGAGGATGGCGGTGGCCATGATCCAGAACACATCGCTGAGCGCAATCGCGCTGAGCATGGAGTCAAAGGAAAATACCAGATTGACGGCCACCATCCAGAACACAATGGTGGTGACAGACATGGGCGACCGCGTCTCATGCTCCAGATCATTCACCCCCATCATGTGAAAAATTTCCTTGGTGGCAGTATAGATGATAAATACGCCACCCACGAGTACGATCAGGCTATGTAGATTGAATGTGCCTTCGACAAAATTTGTAAGCTGGATAGCAAACAAGACGTCCTGGAAGGTGCTAATGGCCTCAACCAGTACAAATAGCAATATAATACGAAATATCACTGCCAAGCCGATGCCCAGACGCCTGACCATTTGACGCTTATTCTCTGGTGCGCGCTTGGACTCCAGCACGATGTAGAGCAGGTTGTCGAAGCCGAGCACGGCTTGTAGCAAGGTCAACAGGATCAGGGTGACCAGATTGTCTAAGGTGAATATTTGTTCCATCTAGCGCACTCCAGTTTATTCAGTGTATGTCTTTAGGACACCGTAGAATCCGGGTTGATTATTCTTTGACTCTCACTGCCAGCACATCGCAAGGCGCACCGTGCAATACACCATTGGCTGTAGAGCCCAATAACAGGGCAAGCCCGGATCGACCGTGGCTGCCTAAAATGATTAAATCGACGTCTTCTTCCTCAGCGATCCGCAATATCTCGTGCCGGGTAGACCCGATCTCTACCCACATGTCGGCGTAGTCTGCGTTGACCAGGGATGCAAACTCTTCTAACCGTTTGTGGGCGCTGTCTACTAAATGGTCTTCAATTTTAAGCTGGGGCAGTTCAATAAGGTCATTGGGCAGATCGGTGGGGACATAGTCCACAACATGAATAAGACCCAGCCGCGCACCGTGTTGTTTGGCCATGGTGATCGCCCGAATGCCAATGGCTTCGGCATGGTTGCCGAAATCGGTGGCCAATAGAATGTGGCGATAGTTATTTGCCCCAGTAGCCATATCCTTCTCCAAATATATCAGAATAGATTTTTGGGCAGTGAGTGCGCAGATATTTAATAGTCACTACCAGCCTATTTAACCATATTAGAGAGTCGGGCGAATTCTTCAACCGACAAGGTCTCGGCACGGGCCCTGGGGTCAATACCCACAGCCTCAAGGTCTTGCGCAGATAGCATGCCCTTGAGGGTGTTGCGCAGGGATTTTCGTCGTTGGGAAAAGGCCTGTTGGACCAGTCTCGAAAAGATTTTCGGGTCGTTTACATCCAGCGGGGAGATGGCATAGGGAGCCAGTCGAACCACCGCAGACTGCACCTTGGGCGGTGGGGTAAAGGCCCCCGGGCCCACTTCAAATAATTTTTCCACCTCACAGCGCCACTGTACCATCACCGAGAGACGCCCATAATCTTTGCCCCCCGGTGGTGCGGCCATGCGGTCGACGACCTCTTTTTGGAGCATGAAATACATGTCCTGAATGCAATGGGATTGCTCTAATACGTGGAATATTAACGGCGTGGAAATGTTGTAGGGCAAGTTGCCGATGAGCCTCACTTTCTGTGGTGAAGGTGAGAGGCTGCAGAAATCAAATTTGAGGGCATCGGCCTGGTGTATGATAAGGCGTTCAGGCTCATCGAACCGTTCCTTGAGCTGTACCACCAGATCACGGTCCAACTCAATGGCCTGAAGTGTGTCGGTGACAGCGAGCAGGTCTCCGGTCAGGGCGCCGAGGCCCGGCCCGATCTCTACGATGTGCTCACCGGGTCGTGGGTGCAGTGACCGTATGATGCGGTCCACCACATGTTGCTCATGCAAAAAGTGCTGACCAAAGCGTTTTCGGGGAAAGTGTTTTGAATTATTCATTTGCCGCGAATGACATACAGGGATGTATAAATGCCGCGAAGGCAGGGAAGCCGAGAGCGGCGCCGCAAAGACGCAAAGAAAATAAAACCAAAATAATAAGGAGTCTTAGCCAAAGGCTGTGGGCATCTAAGTTGTAGACGTCTTGACCATCTGCAGTGCAGTATCAATGGCGGCCTTGAGACTGCCCGGATCAATACTCCCGCTACCTGCTAAATCAAGAGCGGTGCCGTGATCCACAGAGGTGCGAATAAAAGGCAGGCCCAGGGTGATGTTGACCGCACGCCCGAATCCGGCATGTTTGAGTACCGGGAGACCCTGGTCGTGATACATGGCCAAAACGGTATCCACATGAGCAAGTTGCTTGGGCGTGAAGGCGGTGTCTGCGGGCAAGGGGCCTATCAGGTTGAGCCCTTCACTTCGGAGTGATTCGAGTACCGGGATAATGGTGTCTATTTCTTCGTGCCCCAGGTGCCCACCCTCTCCGGCATGGGGGTTGAGACCGCATACGAGAATACGGGGTTGGGCAATACCAAACTTCTGGCGTAAGTCGGCGTGAAGGACTCGAATCACAGCCTCAAGGCGTTTGGCGGTGATGTGGCGGCTGATGTCACTCACTGCAATATGGGTGGTGACTAAGGCCACACGAAAATCACCGGCGGTCAACATCATGACCACCTGTGGTGTTTGGGTGCGTTCGGCGAGAAATTCGGTGTGGCCGGTAAAGGCTATACCGGCATCGTTGATGAGGCTCTTTTGGACGGGGCCGGTCACCAGGGCGTTGAATTCTTCACCCATGCAGCCGTCGCTGGCCCGCTCCAGGGTTTTCAGTACGTAACCGGCATTGGCAGCGTTGAGGTTGCCGCAAACGGCGGCGGCATCCAGGCGGATGGGCACGACTGCGAGCCTACCCTGGGTGTGAGTCTGTTGTTCCCAGTCCGTTAATGTCAATTTTATGTTGAGTTGTTGGGCGCGGTTCTGGAGTAGCTCAGGATCGGCAACCACCGCCAGCTTACAGTCCAACGGCTGTTGGGCAAGCAAGACCGCCAGGTCTGGGCCAATGCCTGCAGGCTCTCCAGGGGTGAATACCAAGGTAGCTTGTTGGCTCATTGATAATCGGTGGGATAGATTTTAGCGATCAGGTATGGGGTACATGGCCGCTACGCTGCTGTCGATAGTTTGGCCGTTTATAACGAGTCTGCCTTCTTTATATGTTAGGTCCATGAAATAGTTAGTGCCGCGACGTTCGAGAAAGTGTTTTTCTGTCCAACCCGGGGTCCTGGCTGCCACCGAAGCAGTTAAAATTTTATTGGTTTGTTTAACAGACAGAGGCGGGATTTTCCCCAGGGCTTGTAGGGTGGCCAGTTCAAACTCAACTTGAGTTGTGACCAAGGATGGTATGATAGATTGCGGTAGGCTGAGTGTTACGCTCGCGTTGACGGCATAGAGCAGAGTTGTCAATCCGCTATCGGGTTTGATTTTATCACCCTCCACCATCAGTGTGCCTTTTCCTTGTACCTCTTCTCTACCACTTCCCACCGAGAAGTGGCTGATGGAAATCCGGGGTGATTTACGGCCTAGATCCCGAATGATGTCCAGACCAGAAAACGTTGTTTTGGCGATTTTATCCGTAGCTTTTTTGCGCTCAGTCAGTTGGCGCCTGAGTCTTGCCAGGGTGGCGGGATTCAGTCTATTGAATTGGATCTTTATCAGGCCTGGACCCAACCGGGAGGGGCCTGCCACAAAGTTTTTGATGCCAAGTTGCAGGGTGGCATTCACGCCATCAGAGCGGTCTCGGGCACCAGCATGAATGGCTAAACCAGTTGCGGTCAAGGGAGACGGATCTTGTGGTGTGGCGCGATAAATAAGCTTGCGCGAAGTGACGCTCACATCGCCTACCGAGAAACCCGAAATGCCATCATGAAAGTCGAAGCTTGTTTCCAGTCCCTCCATTTCAACGCCGGTGGCTACACCCGTGAGGCGCAGAGAGGGCATTGCAAAGGAACCAATAATGCGTTCCAGGCCCGGTCGAAAACGGATGGTCCCCGCAAATCCGGCCGACTCCAGCGTATCTTTTGAGCGGCTAAAACTTTTGAATGCCCCAGCAAAAACCCGGCTCTTACCACTACGGTCAATGTCAATTACAGTGTGTGCAGAAAATGCAGGAATGATATCGACACCCTCGCGATTTCTGGCGCTGATCCTGCTACTCACTCTCGCCAGGATTGGCGTCAAGTCAAACCGGCCCTGCAACAGCCTACGGATGGGAATGGGCCCATGGCTAATGTCGTCGACAAGGGTCACCCTGGTGTCGGTACCCCGTATCTTGATCTGTGTGTTTGCGGTGGAATGTAGCCAGCCCCGATTAAAATTTATGTCTATAGAACTAATCAGCGCCGTATTGTTTAGGCGCTGGCCAGTACGCTGATATGTGTTCTCGACTTCAATGCCAATCCAAAAGGGTAAGGCCGACAAGGCGCCAGTAATGGTGACGAGTACAACAAAAGCGATAATTATTCTTCTCAATTTTCAGTCCCATTTGTAGCCATGATATGGTCGCTATCGGCCCCAATTCCTTGAGCCAAGGCTATGCTGCTTTATAGCACAGCGTGACGGTGTCCAGAAACCCCAACAAGCTCGCCATCAATCGGTATATCGTCCACCGTGCATCCTTGGTAAAATCCGGTGCCTTGGTATCGTATTAGCGCACTGGCAAGATAAATCTGTTGGCGAAGATAAGCCTGCCTAGAATCTTGTCGGTAAGCCGCCCTTTCCCATTGCGGAGTCAAATTGAGCACCTTACGGATAAAATCGTTACAAAATACCGTCATTCAGGCCGGTGGTGAGGCCTATAACGGTCTGGCCCCAGTGAATTTGGAGTTGACCACCGGGGAGTGTGTCTGCCTGTCTGGCGCCTCTGGCTGCGGCAAGACCCTCTTGCTGCGTGCTATCGCCGACCTGGATTTGTCTCAAGGCCAGGTTTTTTTGCACGAACGCGCTCGCGAGGACTACAGCGGTCCGGATTGGCGTAAGCGGGTCGCCTACCTAGCCGCTGAGAGCGCCTGGTGGGACGAGCGTATCCGCGCCCACTTTCCGGGTCGGCGTATTCGTTATATGGAAGAGCTTGGCATGGACCTGACACTGCTGAGCCGACCGTTTAAAAGTCTATCCCAAGGTGAGCGCCAGCGCCTGGCCCTGCTGCGGACGTTGAACCGTCAGCCGGAAGTATTGTTGCTCGACGAACCGACCGCATCCTTGGATCCTGACAGCACCCAACGAGTAGAAAACATCATTCAGCGATTTCGTAGTGAGCGTGGCGTGACCGTACTGTGGGTGAGCCACGATCCAAAACAGATCAAACGCGTATCCGATCGGCACTATCAGATAAAAGACGGCGAGATTAAGCTGGCCAGTAGCACCAAACCCAAAGCAAAGACGAAGAAAAAAAGTGTCTCCACGAAAAGAAGGGCGCGTAAGTTCACGGTCGAAAAGGAGGTGTCGGTGTGAACCTGATCAATTTGACACCGGTGGATCTTATTATTGCCGCACTATTGATATTGGCGCTGGCATATTTAAGCCAACGCATGTCGCTGGGCATGAGCAACACCATCATCGTAGCTGCCATACGCACTACAGTGCAACTTCTGTTGATCGGTTGGGTGTTGAAAATTTTATTTTCCCACGTTCATCTGGCTTGGGTGGCGCTTATGGCGTTAGTTATGTTGTTGGCGGCGGGGCGTGAGGTTATGGTGCGCCAACAGCGTAGATTTTCGGGGTGGTGGGGCTTTGGCTTGGGCGCTGGGTCCATGTTCATTTCGTCCTTTGTCATCACCGTGTTGGCATTGATGGTGATAACAAGTTCTGAGCCCATCCCCTGGTATGAACCACAGTATGCGGTGCCTTTGCTCGGCATGTTGTTGGGCAACACAATGAATGGTGTGGCCCTGGGCCTGGATCGACTCAAAGAAGGCGCATGGCAACAGCGCGACATGATTGAGGCGCGTTTGTCTCTGGGCGAAAATGGTGCGCAAGCGATGGGCCCAATTCGGCGGGATAGCATGCGTGTCGGCATGATTCCCATCATTAATGCCATGGCCGCTGCGGGTATCGTCAGCCTGCCGGGTATGATGACGGGCCAGATACTTGCCGGCAGCCCTCCCCTGGAGGCGGTCAAGTATCAAATTCTTATTATGTTTCTCATTGGAGCCGGCACCGGATTCGGGACCATTTGCGCAGTGCATTTTGGTGCGCACAGACTTTTTGACGGGCGTGATCGTTTACGCCTGGATCGGCTTTATGCGCGCCAACCCAAGTCGCTCTTTTCGTATATCGCGAAGTTGACTCAACGCCGGACCGCCAATAATTAGACCATGACTAATGGCTAACTTTCGTGCTCCTTTGTAAACCCATTTTTGAGTAACGCCCCAGCTTGTGCCCATGTGGTGGCAAGTCTGTATAGATGAGTAAGGCGATGATTTTGTCACCGGATCATGCAAGACAATTAGTGGCCCAGCACGGGTCACCACTCCTGTTGGTTTCGACCAATACTCTTCAACAGCGCTATCGTATCCTTGCCGACCTTTTGTCCAGGGTCGGCCTTTATTACGCAGTAAAATCCAACCCCCACCCGGCGGTGCTCAAGGCCCTTGCGGAGGCCGGCAGTGGTTTTGATGTCGCCTCAGAGGCGGAGTTAGATGCGGTGCTGAAGTACGGTGTTGCCAGTGAACGTATTATTTATACCAACCCTATTAAGCCCATGGGCGCCATCGGTCGCTTGAGTGAAAAAGGTGTTGCTACCTACTTCTATGACAATGATCTGGAGCTGGAGAAAATTGCTCGGGACTGCCCGGGTGTGCGGGTTATTCTTCGTATCAATGTCATCAACCCGAATTGTGTGGTGGATCTGGGACAGAAGTTCGGTTGCCATGTGAGCGCAGCCGAGCCTTTGCTTATGAAGGCCATTCAGTTGGGTTTGCACCCAGCGGGTTTGAGCTTTCATGTCGGTTCGCAAACCTCAATCCCCCAACCCTATGCCGACACCATCTCTGCTTGTAAAAATATATTTAATCATATGGCTTTGCAGGGTTTGCCATTGGAGGTGTTGGATATTGGAGGTGGCTTTCCGATACCCTATAAGGCCAATACCATGCCTATCGACGCCTTCTGTAAACCGATAGCTGCAGCCTTAGATCGGTATTTTCCGAACACAAAGATCATTGCCGAGCCAGGACGGTTTATCTCGGGTCCCGCGGCACAACTGGTGACCCGCGTGATCGGCAAGGAAACCCGCAACGGTATCGTATGGTATTACCTGGATGATGGTATCTATGGGTCCTTCTCAGGCTGTATTTTTGATCACGCCAGTTATCAGTTCACCAGCCTCAATGAGGGCGAGTTGCGCCCCTGTGTTCTTGCCGGGCCCACCTGTGATTCCTTCGACATCATCTCTAGTGGTGAATACCTGCCGCCCATGGAGATTGGTGACATCCTCATTGCCGAAAATATGGGTGCCTATACTAATGCGAGTGCGACAACGTTTAATGGTATACCGCTGACGAAAGTGGTGGAAATTAACTAAGGAAGCTCTGATTGATTCGTCATTCCGCAGCGAAGCGGAGAGCCGGAATCCAGAGCTGCAAAATCAATAGGTTACTGGATTCCCGCCTTCGCGGGAATGACGGAATTGGAAGTAATCAGAGTTTCCCTAACAATACGAGAACAAACCCTCGCTTAATCTGGAGTTAAGGTATGAACGACATCGTTAAAGAAGAGTCCATGGAGAGCCTTTGGAATATGTGGTTCACCGAGTTGCACCACCAGCGTGTCGGCCTGAGCTTGAAGGTGTCCCGGGTGTTGTACAGTGAATACTCCGACTTCCAGCGCATCGATGTCATCGACACCGAACAGTTTGGCAGGGCCCTGGTGCTGTATGGCTCCATCATGATTACCGAGAAAGACGAATTCGTCTACCATGAGATGTTGTCCCATGTGCCACTCCATGTGCATCCTAAGCCCGAAAAGGTGCTAATCATTGGCGGTGGTGATGGCGGAGCCCTGCGTGAGGTAACCAAACACGATGGTGTACAACAGGCCACTATGGTGGAGATCGACAAACAGGTGGTGGAGGTGTGCAAGCAATACTTTCCCAAAGTGGGTGGTTTCGACCACCCCAAGTCTCGAGTCGTCATTGACGACGGCGCCGCTTTTGTCGCCAACACCGATGAAAAATTCGATGTCATCCTTGCCGATACCTCGGACCCCATTGGTCCCGCGGAAGTGCTATTCCAAAAACCCTTTTATCAATCGGTCTATGATTGTCTAAATGACGATGGCATCTTTGTGCCCCAGTCGGAATCGCCCCTGTACCACCAGGACAGCGTCACTAAGATTTATCGAAACCTCAAAAGCGTGTTTCCCATCGTGCGCATGTACCTGGCTCATATTCCGACCTATCCCAGCGCACTGTGGAGCTTTGCCTTTTGTTCCAAAAAATATGACCCGCTGGAGGATTTTTATCCTGGCAGAGTTGTCGATATGGGGTTTAATTACTACAACGCGGATATTCACTGCGCCTGTTTTGCACTGCCGGGTTATGTTAAGGAGTTAGTGTCATCTTGATGCTGTTAAATTAATATTTAATGCCGTGTCAATAATGCATACTGTGTATTCTATTTTTCATATGCATTCCCACGCAGGAGCGTGGGAATGAGAAATCTCGTGGGAATTGGCCTGGTTCCCACGGTCACCCGTGGGAACCCATATAACCCGCAGGTATTTTCCATGGACATGAGCTGGATTAAAGGGCGTAAGAAAGTGTAAGTTGTAGCTCGCAAACAGAAATTGTCATTACCATGCAGGACAAAGAGGAGATGTTATGAGTATTTGGTTACGATGTGCTTGCGAGCCGAAGGTAGTCTTGAGGGCAATCAAGTACGCTTTGTTCGTCGGGATCATACTGATCCTCATCAATCACGTGGATCACATTTTCTGGGGAGAGGTAACGGGCGTCGACCTCATCAAGATGGGGCTTACCGTGCTGGTACCGTATCTTGTCTCTACCTTTTCTAGCGTTGGGGCCATCCTTGAGATGCAGCCAACTAAATACCGCAATGAAGCCTGAATTGAACCTAAGTGGAAGACACGAATCATCAACACACATGAACATAAAAGACTTAAAATTCGCGGCAAAAGTACATTACAGTTTTTTGCCCCATCGTTTCTCCAACGATTGGCTGGATATTGCGGTTATCGCACGCCCATTTGATACGATTGGTGGCGATTTTTGCAGTATCGTGCCGATCGACGAACGGCATCTTGTGCTTTGTGTTTGCGATGCAGTGGGTCACGGTGTTGCCTCTGCGCTTTATGCCGCCCGTATTAATACATTTGTACTGTCCTACACGTTGCGGCGGGCCAATCCTTGCCAACTCATTACTTCGCTGAACGGATTTTTGTGCCAACAGTTATCTCATGCGGGTATGTACGCTTCATTTTTTATTATTTTTATCGATTGTGACAAAATGGAGTTCCAATATGCCGGTGCGGCGCACCCTCCCGCCTTACACCTAGCGATAAAAAATCGTGAAATAGCCAGATTGGAATCGCAAACAACCTTGTTGGGGATTGAGGACCCGATGCCCGTCTATTGCCCATTAAAAAAGCGCAGCATAGCGGTTGGTGACAAAATCCTCTTGTATACCGATGGCCTCTCGGAAGCGAGGAACAGGGTGGGTGAAGAGTTTGGCGATCGGCGATTGTTGGATTATATGAAGGCTAGCTGTGAGTTAGACAGCACAGCCTTTTCAGAAGGCCTGCTTGCACAGGTCCGCCGCTACGGCGATCATGAGATCAAAGATGACGTTCTGATCATGTGTGTCGATGTAGTTTAGGGCACTTCTATTAATTGATAATTCCTTCTCCCCCCGGGAGAAGGTTAGGATGAGGGGATAATAAAATCAGTGTCTTAGCTTTGTTTACACCCCTCACCC
>VAOU01101937.1_pt1 | contig 15561 bp, 16 predicted proteins | sample 3393871 | NCBI WGS metagenome assembly VAOU01 (sample SAMN08290440, study PRJNA428436) | hydrothermal vent metagenome | isolation source: Deep-sea hydrothermal vent chimney | place: Atlantic Ocean: South-mid Altantic Ridge | depth 1820 m m
ATATGATCAGGAAGACAGGAAGGCCCCAGAGTGGGTCCATACTTACCCTCTCCAGAAAGAGACCAAGCCTCCCCCTGCTTGCCTGCACCTTTGTTAAAACCTCAGCAGTTATGCTCTTCACATAACGATACCTTGTCTCATGAATAATCAATCCCAGTGGTTTTGGATAATGGGTCTGACATTCATCCCTCAGACTTTCTACCTCCTCGATCACTTCATCAGAAAACTTGAGTTTCAACCAATTCCTCAGACTCTCATCTCCTGCAAGGATCATCAAGGCTATCGCCCTTTCAGACCCCCCCGACTCCGGAAGCAGCGCGGTTATCTTCTCTATATATTCCTCTATAAGACTGTCATAGACAATCTTTATATTTGGTATGGCTGCCCTGAGGATGCACTCTTTTAGTTCTTTAACCCCTTTTCTCCTTGGGGCAACCGTACCGACTACGTCAATGCCGAGTAACTCTTTCAGTCTCTCCTTGTCAATCTGAACACCTCTGTCCATAGCCTCATCTTCCATATTAAGGTCCAGAACAAGGGGCAGGCCCATCTCTGATAGTTGAAGGGTTATCATCAGGGTCCGTTTGAGGTTTTTTGAATCCGCCACCTGAATTACGGCAAAGGGTCTCTCTGAAAGCAGGATGTCCCTTGTAACCTTCTCGTCCTCACTCATGGGTATCAGGTTGTTCACACCCGGCGTATCAATTACAAGGAACTTGTTACCTTCAAGGCTTATATTACCCTGTGATATCTCAACTGTAGTCCCAGGATAATTCGAAACCGTAACGTACTTACCTGTAAGGAAACCAAATATGACGCTCTTACCCACATTCGGGTTGCCTACAAGGACTATCCTCTGAATACCTGAAATTATCTTTTCTGTTTTATGACATTCCATATATCTTTAATTTTTATTCGTAATAGTTCAGCTATTTTCAGACAGGATTAAAGGATAATCAGGATACTTTTTGAACCCCGTCTATCACTCCTTCTAAATCCTTATCTTGAGTCTATCGTGAAGGCATAGTGAAGCTTAAAAACTTCCTATTGAGATTTATTCTCAATCTCATTCTAAAGAATAACTCGAATTAAAGTCAAGTAAAAATTTATTACATCTGGATTTCTCGATATAAAAAGTGGAAAGAAAGACGGAAGGCTTACAGGGCCTATATACATGGGACAAACTTCCGGGCTTTGTAAAAATGGAGTCAGGACTGAGAGGTATGCTAAATTATTGTCCACTCAAAAGTGCCTTAACCTCATGGACAAAACTTCTCACAACTGGCTCTAACCTCAATACATCCCTATCCTCAGGCTGTTTCATATGAACACAATCACACTCATGTGTTATATCATAAGCAAAGCGCATTGCTTTAAGGACGGTTGAATCAAAAATTCCTTTTTGCACGTAATCCCTCTCAAAGCTATCGATCAAATCTGCATGCGTCAGCTCCCCGATATCCCTGAGCTCAAAGAGTGCAAAAAGGCTATAGATCATTGCATGATATAGTTTCGCAAGCGTGTGGAGATTGCTGAGCTTCTCACTATAAAGGTATTCTGCCTCCTCAAGGAAGCCTTCTGCTTCAGCCAATCTCCTTTTTACAACCTCTGAAGGCATTTAGAGAATTATCACGGAATCATCACAGCCAAAGGGATTTGGCCTGTATCTGTCGGCACACCAGTCGTTCTCCCACTTTGTAGCATCTATAAGGTAACGGTAACAGTACTCCCTTCCTGTCTCAAGTTCCATGGTAATAGTGAAGTCACCGCTTTTGAGCCTCTTCATCACAGCAGCCCCTCCCTCCCAGTTGTTGAAATCACCCACGATACTGACCTTATGGGCATCTGGAGCCGCCTCTTTCGGCAGCTTGAAAGTGACCTTGCAGGCAGAGCGATTTTTGAGGTACTGTTTCTTAATCCCTGCAACTTCCAAAGTCTTCACAGGTTTATCGGAAACAGGTTTCTCGGCAGCAGGTTTACTGGAAACAGGTTTCTCGGCAGCAGGTTTACTGGAAACAGGTTTCTCGGCAACAGGTTTACTGGAAACAGGTTTACCGGAAACAGGTTTCTCGGCAACAGGTTTACCGGAAACAGGCTTCTCGGCAACAGGTTTACCGGAAATAGCCTTAACCCCAGGATTACCGGGAGTGTTCTTTGTCTCCTTTGACTCCTTGATAAACGATCTCCTGTCGGATTGATTTCCCCTTTGTTTTTTCATAAGCCCTCCTTGTTGTGTATTAAAAGTTGTGTATTAAAATATTTTGCTACTTATGCACACATAAATGCAAGCCCATATTAACAACAATGCTAATATATACAATATCACTCTATATCAAGTCAAATCTTCACTATTTATTCATATTTTCTTCATCCTTTTTTCAAGATCTTCAGCTATTCTATTAATGAATAATAAACAGGATTAAGAGTTACCTGTTAATAACTAAATAGAGTCTGTGTATAAAGTCGAACCGTTGCTGTTTTCTGTCATTCCGGCTTGTCCGGAATCGTTATTTAAAAAGGATTCCCGACTCGCTTCACTTGCGGGAATGACAGATAACCGCAGTTTATACACAGACACTAAATAACAACTCGTTAAATCTCAGTGTAGCAAAAACTCTTATAGAGTGAAGATATATTCTCTCTTCGTTACTTCCTCCCCTTGGCAGCCAGGCGATCAACTCCCTGGCTGCCCTTTTTACAAATTTACCCAAATTCTTGACTTCATTTCTCCATAACATATACAATAGACAACCCTGCTTGGTAAGCTTTTAAAGATTAGTTAAATCTTTTCTTAAGGGTTCAGGGGTGGTAGTTCAGTTGGTTAGAACGCCGGCCTGTCACGCCGGAGGTCGCGGGTTCGAGTCCCGTCCACCCCGCCATAACCCCCTCTTCAAAAGCTCCCTCTTTTGGTTCACAGTTGTTTTTATGACTCTTCAGGAAATTGTGTGAGGAAGAAATAAGACAGCATAAGGCACCCCGAAAGCTTTCAGGGAGACACGGAGCCTATATTCTGTAACAGACAATATTGTAGATGCTGCTTCAGTCTCTGTGGTTCTATATAATCCACGGAAAAATTGCAAACTGACAGACAGGAGTCCTGAATCCAACAACATACTGTAAACTAAAATGTCCCTTCATATCTTGAAATCCTGAGAGAGGATGGCTTTTTCATCGCCATCCTTGCAATTTTATCTATTGGTAATAGTTCAGTACCCCCCTCCCCCTAACCCCCTCCCGCCAGGGGAGGGGGTACTTGATAGTGCATTCCTCTCTGGCAAGGCAGCACCCCTTTTGTTCCCTCCCCCTTGACGGGGGAGGGTCAGGGTGGGGGTGAACTATTACATCTATTGTTGAATCAAGTTCCCTACCGATTTCTCCGTTCTTTGCGATCACAAAGTTCGTTTTAATCCTGTAGGTAAGCTTTGTCTTTTCTTTCCCCTTTGGCTCCAACCGGAAACCAAAATCCTTTTGTCCGGCAGAATCAAGATAAACACGGAACATGAGACTTCTCTTCTCTTCATACTCAAATACCTCCATCAGATATTCATTCATTGTCACGTTTCCCTCTCTTCCAGGGGCAACAACTTCTCTCAGCAGATATAGATTGCCGTCTACTTTTCTAACATTGATTACAGGATCAAGGTAAATAGCCGCATTTAATGGATCTGCCACAACCCGCCAAACCGAACCTATCCTCGCATCGATAACTACAGATTTTGATATAGAAATTTCTTCTCCCATACTTTTTTGTCCCCTTTTGCAACTCTATCCCAAGATGTACCACGTTTTATCATAAAAGTCACCTGTCCAAAAGAACAGGTGACTTTTATTCACCTTTTCGTACTCAATAAAGATGAGGGGGCGGGGAAAGAGACAGGGCGGAAATATCAAGACTCTGCGTAGCACCTGAGGCCGGAAATGCCAAGGGTGCAGGTAAATCCAGCACCTACGGCATTCCCATGTTTCTCTTTAAAGGCGTCTACCACTGGTGTATTAAAAACGGCATACGATATCTTTACGCAGTTACTGAAGAGAAGGTCTACAGGCTGTTTTGCGCAAAAGGGTTTCCTTACAAATTGATTGGCAGTCCAAAGACAATGCCCGACGGGGTTACTGCCATGGCAGTAATAATGGACTGGAGAGAATTTGAAGTATTAAGTCCAGCGAAACGACCGGAAATGCTGAGATGGTTCACTCAATATCAATCAAGCGTTGCTCAAGTGCAATGGCAACAGCGTGAGTCCTGGTCACAGCATCGAGCTTTTGCATAACATTACAAACATGAAACTTTACCGTTCTTTCACTCACACCAAGAATTACCGATATCTCCCAGGTGCTCTTGCCCACTTTTATCCAGTTGAGCACTTCTTTTTCTCTTGGAGAAAGGGGTACCCTGTTCTTTCTCTTGTCATGGCCAATAATACGTACGAGAGTCTGATGAAAGTGTGGCACAATGAGTTTTAATATAACTTCAGTGCGATTATTATGTTCTATACTATTGCCGGACAGAGAAAACAGACTTCCTTCACTTGCCTCGAAATTCCTCGCCCCATGCGTATAGCCCTCTCTGAGTCCAAAATCCTCAGCAAGGGAGATAAATTCCGGTGGAGGACCCTGTAATCTATACGTATCGGACCATCGCTGCAACCTGAAATGAGTAAAGTTTTCTTTGGCGACCGGATCAATCTCCTGGTATTTTCTTGCAAGGTAAATCTCAATCCATTCAACAGGATAGTTTATGTTTACGGGATTATATAACTTTACAATACCGTCAACTTCCTTTTTACCAAGCAGGCAAACGGCAAAGTCAAATGGAACCAGACACTTCAGCATCTTCATTAGTTCCGCCAATTCTTCTTTTGTAGTACAGGAAAGACTTTTATGGATCAGCTCCAGAAGATAAAGTACATCTTCTTTGGATAACCAGCGTGTAAGCCCCGGACTCATCTCTCTCCCCCCTGAATCAAGACCTACCCCCAGAGAAACCTCAACATATAATAATTATAACCCGAAACAGAATAAAAATAAAGAAAGCTCCCGGCAGGAGGATGCGTTTAAATGGCCGCAATACAATTTTCTGTGTTATAATATTTCCGCCAATGCATAAAAATGGTCTTATAAATCTTACTGTTCCGTTTTCTGCTCAAGGATATTTGCGCCATAAAGGGTTCTCTCTCTTATTCATCCTTGTCATAATACTGCTTATATCTTCCTGTACGGAGAAGTCCGACACACCATCGGCTACTACTCCCCCGGAGGGGTTCAGTCATTCACCCATTAGTGTTGACGGGGATATAAAGAGGCTGAGGGAGATCGTAAGTAAAGGACCTGCCGACCTTAATTCCCGGATCGAACTTGGAAACCTCCTTATGGATACCGGCAGGTTCAAGGAGGCAATAGAGGTTTATGGAAAAATACTTGAGATAACCCCGGAGAATGTAGACGTAAGGGTAGACATGGGCACATGCTACAGAAACTCGGGAGACCCTGAAAGGGCTGCCGGGGAATACAGAAAGGCATTGCGTTATGACCCTAAAAACCTTTATGCGCATAGAAATCTCGGCATTGTGCTGGCTTATAACCTGGGCAGGACAGGGGAGGCAATTGCCGAGTTTGAGGCATATCTTGCTCTCTCTCCCGATGCCTCTGATACCCGGCAGGTAAAACAGGCAATTAGAGAGTTGAAAGAAAGGTCCTGAGGCATGCCCATAAGAGGGATACTCTTACTCGCCTTTCTTCCTTTTCATAAGCAGTTCATACTTTTCCGCCCCTATACACTCCTTTGCAGCAGGACACCAGTCAATACAGGTTGGCCTCATCTCCCTTGTAACAACTTTTCCACAGTTACCACACACAGCCTCAGTCTCGTCTGACCATACCTCAACCTTACTGCCACAAAAAATGCAGATTATCTCTTCGGGAAACGGGCTTTTTATTTCTGTGCTGCCGGGACATCCTTCTTTAAAATTACTCATAATTTCTATTATACCACCATCTCCGGGAAAGACTCATGATTTATATCATATATACAGATGACCGGTTCAGATTTCCTGCTTTTAGCCAACATTATCCCTCCGTGCCTCATAAATCTCCCTGAACATCCCGGATGACCTCATAAAGGCTTCAAATACATGTGGATCAAAATGCTTCAGCGTGGTTCTGACATCTCCGGCAGTCAGGATATTTACAACGCTCTCATGATCCAGTCCCGCTTTGTAGGGTCTTCTGCTTCTCAATGCATCATACTGGTCAACTATATTCATTATCCTTCCCGATACCGGAATATTTTCACCTTTCAGTCCTTTTGGATAACCGCTCCCGTCCCACTTTTCGTGATGGGTAAGTGCAATCTCCTCAGCCATCCTCAGGTAAGGTGAGTTTGAATTCCTGAGAATTTTCGCTCCAATAAGGGTGTGGGTCTTCACCATCTCCCATTCTTCAGGAGTAAGCCCACCCTTTTTAAGAAGAATACTCTCAGGAATACCTACTTTCCCGATATCATGCATTGGTGAGGCATAATAAATAGTCTCTATATACTCCTTGCTCATACCCAGAGCAGAAGCGAGTACCTTTGTATATAAACTTATCCTCTTTATATGCGCTCCGGAATCCTCATCCTTGTACTCAGAGGCAAGGGTGAGCCGGTAAACCGTCTCACCATATCCTGTCCTGATCCTCCTGTATACCTTCTCAAGTCTCTCAAAGGCCCCTTCAAAAGCCTTTATCCTCTCTGCCACTTGCTCATCAAGGATATGTTTATGGTGTCTTAAAAAATCACGGCATTCCTTGAGTTCTAACAGGTTCTTTACTCTCAGGGTAAATTCAGCTGAATCGATGGGTTTTACGAGAAAATCATCAATACCTTTGGCAATACCCGTACTGCGTTCCGGTGATGAACCAGGGACTGCGAGTATAATAATAGGGATATGCCCGGTAAGCTCATGGGCCTTGAGTTTCTCCGCAATCTCAAACCCTTTCATCCCGGGCATCATCTCATCAATAAGTATAAGGTCCGGTAAGTACTGGAGAGTCTGCTCCACTGCCTCATGGCTGTTTCTGGCTACAATCGTTTCATACCCATGGTCTTCACAAAATGACGTTAAGAGCTTTATCTCTTTTTCATCACCATCAACAATAAGGATTCTGAAGATTTCTTTCTTATGATTCAATCCATTATTCACTCTATCCCCCATCTCTTTCAAGTTCCTTATCTTCCTGACCGCATTCACAGATGACCACGAGTGTGATCTCCTTCCCTGTACCCACTCCGGAGAAGACTCTCATAAAGCACAATCTGATTATATCACAGCCTGTTAGACTTCTCCATAACCCGAATCCAGTGATAATATGGTTGTTGAAACCGGCACCATAGAAAAATTCTATCACAAAAAAACAAAAAGAATGAGAAAAAAAACAAATCCATCCTATAAAATAGAAGAACTAAACGGTAATTTCTGCTAAAGTATTTATAAAGTATATCTCTGATTTACTAACCAAGGAGGTCATGATGTCAGAAAAAGGGATTTCCGTCTTACTTGAGGAACAGAGAAGTTTTCCACCAGCTGAGGAGTTTTCACGTAAGGCCCATATCAGGAGTATGGCTGAATATGAGGCGATCTATCGCCGCTCTGTGGAAGACCCCGAGGGATTCTGGGCAGAGATGGCAGAGGAAAATCTCTCCTGGTTCAGGAAATGGGACAAGGTGATCGAGTATGACTTTGAGAAGCCCTTTATAAAATGGTTTGCCGGCGGAAAACTGAACGCCTCATACAACTGTCTTGACAGGCACATCAGCACCCCGTTGAGGAATAAGGCAGCCATTATATGGGAGTCGGATGAAGGCCGGTACAGGACCTACACATACCAGCAGCTTTACCATGAAGTCAACAGGTTTGCCAATGTCCTGAAAAAGCATGGAATCGGAAGAGGCGACAGGGTAACGATATACCTCTCCATGATACCTGAGCTGGCAATAGCCATGCTTGCCTGCGCAAGGATCGGGGCTATTCATAGTATAGTGTTTGGAGGCTTCTCATCCCAATCTCTCAGGGACAGGATAAACGACTGTAAGGCAAAGCTCGTCATCACCGCAGATGATGGGATAAGGGGTGGAAGAAAGGTGCCCCTGAAGGTCAATGCTGATGAGGCGTTACTTGAGTGTCCGACTGTCAGGAAGGCAATAGTTGTCAGAAGGTCCTCCGGCGATGTGGATATGGAACCCGGGAGGGACTACTGGTGGCATGAAGAAATGGCAGCAAAGGATATATCCAACTATTGTGAACCGGAGCAGATGGATGCAGAAGATCTCCTCTTTATACTCTACACATCCGGGTCGACAGGAAAACCAAAGGGGGTCCTGCATACAACAGGCGGTTATCTTTTATACACAAATCTCACCTTCAAATGGATATTCGACTACCGCGATGAAGACATTCATTTCTGTACAGCAGACATTGGATGGATAACAGGCCACAGCTACATTGTCTATGGCCCCCTCTCTGCCGGGGCTACATCCCTGATGTTCGAAGGAGTTCCAAACTACCCTGACCCGGGCAGATTCTGGGATATAGTGGATAAACACCAGGTAAACATAATCTACACTGCACCCACTGTAATAAGGGCATTGATGAGGGAAGGAGAGAAGTGGGTACAGAAGCATGATCTTTCAAGCCTCAGACTCCTTGGTACAGTCGGAGAACCGATAAACCCTGAGGCATGGATGTGGTATCACACCCATGTGGGTAAGGAGAAACTTCCCATAGTGGACACATGGTGGCAGACAGAGACCGGCGGGATTCTTATAACTCCCTTGCCGGGAGCCATGACCATGAAGCCCGGCTCTGCAAACAGGCCCTTCCCCGGAGTGGTGCCGAAGATAGTTAAAGAAGACGGTACACCGTCTGAGACAAACGAAGGCGGGTATCTTGTCATTGAAAAGCCCTGGCCCGGTATACTCAGGGGTATGTTCGGAGATATTGAAGGAAAGAGATTCAAGGAGGTTTATTTCAGCAGATTTCCCGGCAAATACTTTACAGGAGATGGAGCAAGGATTGACGAAGACGGTGACTTCTGGCTGATGGGCAGGATAGACGATGTCCTGAACGTCTCAGGCCACAGAATAGGTACTGCAGAGCTTGAGTCATCCCTTGTAAGCCATGAAAAAGTGGCGGAGGCTGCAGTGGTTGGGTACCCCCACGAGATAAAGGGTGAGGGAATATACGCCTTTGTTGTGCTGCAGGAAGGAGTCCCGTCTGATAAGACCCTCGATGAGTCACTTAAGAATCATGTAAGGAAACTAATCGGCCCGATAGCAAAACCGGACAGGATACAGTTTGCCCCGGGCTTGCCAAAAACCCGCAGCGGCAAGATAATGAGAAGGATACTCAGAAAGATTGCAGGCGGAGAGATCGAGGACCTTGGAGATATCTCAACACTTGCAGATCCATCTGTTGTGGAAGAGCTTGTGAGGAACAGGGTATAGAATGGCCCCAGCAATTCACGGCGAACTTGTAACGCTTTGAGATTGCTTCATTTCACTCGCAATCCTGCACTGATTTTCACCGTGAATTGCTGTCCTGATTTTGGCTGAATTGATTTAATTGCCATGATTGTGCTATAAAATAAATCAGGCATGATTCTCCCGTTGTTTCAATGTCGGGGAAATTACTCCTTGCCCTTATCCCTTTGGAAAGGGCTTTATATCCGGAAGGAGGTTTTTTAGATGGAAATGAATTTTTATGAGAACATTGCAATTATTGACCCTGCCCTTAGTGACGAAGAGATCGAAGCAGCTGCCCAAAAAATCAACGACCTTATAGTCAAAGCCGACGGTGAAGTACTTAAGGAAGACCGCTGGGGAAGAAAAAAGCTTGCCTATGAGTTGAACAGGAAAACCCAGGGGTATTACATACTTTACACCTTCAAGGCACCCTCCACATGCATTAAGAAACTCGAGGATTTCTACAAGATATATGATCCGGTCTTCAAGTACATGGTAATTAAACTTGAAAAGAACCAGATAGCAGCCCTGATGAACGAGCTCAGGAAGTCTGCCGAGCCGGTTGCCGAGTCGGTTGCCGAACCGGTTGCCGAACCGGTTACCGAAGAGGCTGTTGAATCTGCTGAAGGAGTGTAGGAAATGTTTAACAGGATAATTCTTGTAGGCAATCTTACGAAGGACCCTGAACTGAGATACACCCCGCAGGGCACCCCGGTAGTCAGTATACGTATTGCAGTCAATTCCCGTATAAAACAGGGCAATGAATTCAAGGACGAAACCCTCTTTATCGATACGGTTGTATTCGGCAAACAGGCTGAGAATATAACGCAATATCTTGGCAAGGGGAGTGGTGTGCTCGTCGAGGGAAGACTGAAGGAGAGACGCTGGGAGTATGAGGGTCAGCAGAAGAGCAAGTTTGAGGTAATTGCAAGCACCGTGAGGTTCCTGCCAAGGAAAGATGCATCGACTGACTATGGCTCAGGAGATGAAACTCCGCCTCCGGAAGAGACAACCGAGCTTGAACCGTTTTGAACAGATGACAGATGACAGATTAACTGAATAGAGAAAGGAGTGTCAATATGAGAAGGTTTCAACGCAGAAAGTACTGCAGGTTTTGTGCAGACAAGATACCTTACATTGATTATAAGGATATGAAGGTTTTGCGCGGTTATATAACAGAGAGGGGAAAGATCCTGCCGCGAAGAATGACCGGGACCTGTGCAAGACACCAGCGGGAAATTACCACTGCGATAATGAGGGCAAGAAACATAGCACTGCTGCCATTCATGGAAAAATGAGATGAGGATACCCAAATCCTGGGTAGCTCCCATGGCAAAGAGGATTATAGATGACCTGATCGAGCGGGGTTATATAGAATCCACTGTTCCGGAAAAAGATCTGCTTGCAGCCGTCGAGGGTATTTTCCTTTATGAGTTGATGGCTGAAGACAGGCTTAATGAGGAAGTCAGGGGGATACTTCAGCTCCATTCCTCTGAGATAGAAGAGGGCCGTCTTGATTACAGAAGGCTCTTTGATCTCACAAAGCGTAAGCTTGCAAAAGAGAGGAATATTGTTCTATGATGCTGTCAGACGAAAAGGTCACCCATATGAGCCATGTTCTGTTGAAGGAGCTGAAAAAAAAGGGGCTTGTTGTTGTTAAAGAGGACGAGGGGAAGATCAGGCGCCGGATTCAGAAGTCCATTACAGACGAACTAAAGGCAGGGGAAGAGATTGAAGAGGCCGTCCGACGCAAAATCCAGTCCTACTCAAGGAAGATAATAGAGGGTAGCTCTGAGTGGGAAGTCCTTTACAAGAAGTTCTTCAAAGAGGAGGAAGCAAAAAGAGGCAGATACTCGGGCTGATAAGATTCCTCCCGTATCTTTTTCTGATTCTCCTTTCCTTCTGTCTTTATTCAGGCCTGCCTGACAGAAGACCTGTAATATTTTCAATAGTCTTTATTCTCTTTATCTCCAGCACCTTATACAGGTATTCAAAACACCGCAGCGAGCTGTTTCTCCTGATATTCGGGGTACAGGCCTTTTTCGAGGCTTTTTCCCAGGTGAAGGATTCAGGTTGGCTTCACTTGGTAAATATCCCGCTTATGGTGGCTTCGGCCCTTTTCCTCAGCGTTAAGCCCTTTTTAATCCTGATGTCTTTGCAGCCCCTGCTTCATGGCAGGGAGTTATTCTCTTCAGAGCGTATGGATGCATTGGTTCTGCTGGGCATTGTTTTTCTGACATCACTGCCGGTCAACATCTATCTATATAAACTAAAAAACAGGATGAAGGATTACAGCAAGTCCTTTAATAAACTGAAGAGCCAGGCAAAAGAGCTTGCGGATAATGCCCCTTCTTTTAATGATGATACCCTGATGTCCCGTTATTTAACAGATGTCCTGGAGGTGGAAGATGACATCCTCGGGCTTTTGAAGATAGCTGAGAAGGCAATGGTGGCAGATGCGGTCAGCCTCTTTATCAACGAAGACAACGGGCTTGTCTGCAGGCTGTCCTCAGACAGTACCGGTATAGTTACCACTGGTGACGGGTTGATATATATGGTCTTCAGAAGCGGCAAACCCCTGCTCCACTATTCCGAATCTCCGGGGAAAGATATCAGGCCGGGTTATTTGTGTGATGCCGGGATTTCAGCGCTGCTCGCTGTTCCTGTCATGGAACTCTCAACATCCCTTGGTGTATTGTGCGCCGACAGTTCGAGATACCGGGCCTTTGATCAGCAGGACATAGGGTTAATGGAACTCGTAGCCGGTGAAATAGCCAAGATCCTGAAGCGGCAGAGGGTATATTCCCAGATTCAGCTATCGTACAGGAGTCTCCAAATACTGCATGAGGAGAGTGCGCCACTCGCAAGGTCGCTTGAGCTTTCAGCCCTTTGTGAAAGGATTGTAGAGAGCGCTGCAAGGGTTTCCGGGGGCAAGGTAGTCCTGTTATTGAAAAAAGGCCGTTCATACGAATTGTTTACAAAAGGGGCCGGGTATCTGAATGAAAAAAAGGTAACTTCTCTCAAGGGAACACTACTTGAGATGGTTCATGCCAACAGGGAGCCCCTTTATTATCCGGATGTGAGTGGATTCAGGACGAGGGTACTTCCATTTTATTTCAGAGGCGTAAAATCGGTTCTTGCCCTGCCACTTTTCCATGGGGCGAAGATTAAGGGCATACTGACGGTCCTTTCGGAAAGGAAGAATGCCTTCAATCCAATGCAGATTAATCTGCTGGAGATCCTGGTAAACCAGGCATCCGTAAGCATCTCGAATGTCCTTCTGCATGAGGAGATCAAGAAGATGGCCTTTACCGATGGATTGACGGGTCTCTTTAATCACCGCCATTTCAAGAAAAAGTTGAACGAAGAGTGCAAGAGGTCAGAGCGTTTCGACGATACGCTCTCACTTATAATTGCTGATATCGACCATTTCAAGAAGGTTAATGACACCTATGGACATCCGATTGGCGACATTGTGCTAAAGGGTGTGGCAGGGATAATCAGCAGGACCGTCAGGGATATAGATATACCGGCAAGGTACGGTGGAGAGGAGTTTGCCATCCTGGTGGTGAAGACAGATGCAAAGGGTGCCAAGAAGATAGCCGAAAGGGTAAGAAAGAATATAAAAGCTCATGACTTCAGGGTAGAAGGTCATCTGTTGAAGGTGACCGTGAGTATCGGCATAGCCTCATATCCTGCTGACGTAACAAGCGGGGATGAACTGGTCGAAAAGGCGGACCAGGCACTTTATGCTGCAAAAAAAGGGGGCAGGGACAGGACAGTGCTTTATGAGGATTTGAAATGAGATGCCTCGGCAGAGATGAACGGTTGTTGAGGAAGTATTTACCTCTGTATGCCATGCAACTGTTTCAACAAAACATTCCGGAGTGAAACTCAACCCGTGCTTTCTTGATGTCCTGAGTTCGAAATGCTTTCGGGATTGCCGGAAGGACAGGAGGAAGTGATCTCGATCAGACTTAAAATATATGTAAAGTTTTGAAAACCGCCCCATTTCGTTATCAGTACTGTTTCAGTGTTATCTTCCTCTTACTATAGTGCAGAAGCTTGCATAAAGACCGAGGACACTCGTAGACCTGTAATCCACGGAAAGGACCTCATCGATTCCGCCTGCCTGTTTTGCCGCATCAATGCTGGCATCGCCTGAAGCTACTATCCCCAAAATGCTTGTTGCACAAGCTTCTCCTGTTTTTGTTGCAGTTCCCGACCCCTCAGCATCTATAGGTCCTTGCACATCACTGTATAGTAGTGCTGGAAGCGGTGTAGCAACTGTTGCACATCCGTAGGAGACTAAAAGTACGGCTGCAAATGTCAACATTAAAAATATTCTTAGCATTTTTGTCACACTTCCCTCCCTTCAATTCTTTTTCTTGAGGTTAATAAATAAAATGGGGCGGTTTTATATTTTTGGATTCCATGTCATATTGTCTGCCTGCTCTGAACTATCAAGTAATTATAAATATGATTATTCCTCATGATAAAACCCGCTATAGCTGGTCATTTCCAGTTCACAAATCGGAAAAAAAAAGACTCTTGTTGTATCTATAGAGTGAACAGTTCTCGTAGTCCGAGGGCTGTCGACTGTTCTGCTCAGAACATTATTCGCAGTGAGCTGCGGGGAATTAGAACCTAAAAGAGATTAAATGCAGTAACCCTGACATAACGCCGGATCAGTTCAGGCATGACAAACTATTTCCCGGCTTCAGCTCAGTAAGCTTTCAACAACATTTATCCCCGGTTATTTATAACATCTATTTATAAAAATTGCATTGTATTGCAATACAAATTTCCTGGGAAACAGAGCAAAAAGTTATGAACCTGATTTAAAGCAGAGTGGAATGTAATATTTTCTTGATGTGATAAGCGGCAGGCGGTTTTCTTTTAAACCTGTGGCTTAGATGCGGTGTTTAATAAGGATTCGAACTTTCTTGCATTCTGAATGGCCACGGCAATCTGTTTTGAAATTACTCTGAGGGTCTCCCTTTCATCTTTAAAATCACTTACAACATTCTTGACGTATACGATTGCTCCGAATGGCTCATCGTCAGTAAATAAAGGGTAGATTATATTGCTCTTGTCCCCAGTCACTTCCTGTATCCTGTCTGCTGTTTCCACTGTTATGGCAGGCACTGTATATTCACGTGTATAATATGTCAAATAGACTTTTCTTTCTTTTATTGCCTTGACTGTAAGGTTGGAGGTATCTTTTGTTAATGAAAAAGAGAGACTGCTCAACGGCTTGTCCAGGCATGCAAGTGCTTTGGCGGACAGGTTGCTGTTGGTAAGCGCGCTGAAACTGACGTGGTCCCCTTTAGCCAGGAAAATACAGGATGCAGGATATCCCATTTTGAATATAAGGTTGTCCACTGCCATATCGAGTACTTCCTGCAGGTTATGCGTTGAAAGTATTCTGGTTGTTTCCTCAAAAAGGTGGTGGTTGTCATATACTTCTATGCCGAACAGGGATGCAATCTCCTTTGTCTCTAATTCCAGCGCTGTTGCGATGTCAACTATGGTTTCTTTCGTAGGATTAACTTTCCCGCTTTCAATCCTGCTCAAACTGCCTGGTGAAGCCTCGATTGCCAGCTCAAGTGAGAGTTGACTCAGGCCTGCACGTTTACGGAACCGTTTGATTTTTTGACCAACAGTCATACTTTCACCTCTGTTTATTATTGAGCAAACAAGGTTCTGATCACATTACATTGTCCTATATCCTCAATTCCAACAAGCAGAATCTTTTCTTTTCCGGCAACCCTTTTAACTTCCTCGGCAAAACCTTTCCTGCTGAACAGGGCATAATATTCATTTCCTGTCCATGATAGTTTACTTGCAAGTATTATACTTTAAAGTAATGTTTTTACACACCAATGACTGCTTATACTGCAATGTAATGTATTAATCGTTTCAAAATAGTGTGGACAATTTATTTAAAAAATCCCTCCCAACCTCCCTTTGCCAAAGGGAGGGATCATTCCCCTCTTTGGCAAAGAGGGGCGAGGGGAGATTTTTAGATTGATATCGGTTCAATTATGAGACATTTAATA
>VAOU01087919.1_pt1 | contig 15550 bp, 16 predicted proteins | sample 3393871 | NCBI WGS metagenome assembly VAOU01 (sample SAMN08290440, study PRJNA428436) | hydrothermal vent metagenome | isolation source: Deep-sea hydrothermal vent chimney | place: Atlantic Ocean: South-mid Altantic Ridge | depth 1820 m m
TATACTGAAACTACCTGCTGTCTTATATTTATTGAGCAATCTTGATATTTTTTGTCCCATAATATTATACAGGGTAATCTCTGTAAATCCGGCAGAAGGTAAGGAAATTTTAATTACAACAGTGCTGTTGAATGGATTAGGATAAGCTTCTATTTTGAAGGTATCAGGGATTGCTTTTTGTTCATCTTCAATAGAAGTAATAGTTCCAAATCTTACCCCGTTTATAATTGCTCCTTGAAGCCTATAATCGCCATCAAGGAATATGAATTCTCTGACTATTCCGATTCCTTTAGCCAACCATATCGGCATAGAACCATCACTAGGGGTCCATATAGTATCTATTGAATCAATGTAAACATCTTCAAATTGTTTTGTTTCAAGAGGTTTTTGTAGAAAGTTATAATAAGTATAGTCATAATAAGTTTTTGCTATTCCTCTTGCATTTCCAGAAGGCCCCCCCCACAAACTTCCCAAACGGTAGAATCCGGCAATGAAAAATCTAAGTATATAGATTCTTGGTTAGTACACCCGGCATAGGGATATGCAAAATATACTTTGTTAGTATCTTTCCTAAAATACCAAATGAAACTCTGACCTGTAATATTGATATATTTATCTTTAAGAATTTTATATGTTTTCCCATTCGGCATTAAAGTGTCACCTATAACAGTTGTACCAAAATATACAGGTCCGTTAAGTGTTGATGCTGCGTACTCCCAGTAATTCCCTGTCTGCATAGGAAAGAAGTCTGTAGTATCAATTTGTGCAGATAAAAAAACTTGTGGAAGGAATAAAAACAATAATATTTTTAATTTCACTTAGCACCCCGGTGTTAGATTTATAGGCTAATTTTTTAGATAGACATATTTGTTAAACAATGTAAGAAATAATAAATTAAAAGCGAAATATGTTTTAGTATCTGCAACGCAAAGCTATTCGATAGTTGTAGGGACAAGTCGCGACTTGTCCCTACATAATTATGTGCTTTAATAATAACAGTGTTAATGCAGCATACTCCCTATTTATTTTGACTTAACAACGCGAATTCAACCGGTAAGTGCGGCATTTAATAAAAAAAGATTTTAAAAATCACGACTCAATTGTATTTAGAAGGCTTCGCCAATACCAAACTGAATTACAAAATTACTCCAAACTTTTTTATCAAAAATAAACCTTCTGTCATTCGGGTCATAAAATTTAAAACCAAGGTCTATTCTGAAAGGAGCAATCAGTGTATAATATCTAAAGCCTATGCCTACAGCTACAGCCGTATCGTCCCACCGGAATTGCTTATATCCCAGCCAAGTGTTTCCGACATCGGTAAAAAAAACAATACCATAGTTATTAAGAAATCTGTATCTGTATTCAAGAGAAGTCTCAAGTAAAAAAGTTCCCCCTTTAACGTTAGGTCCTCGTCTTATTCCGGCTCTTAAAACGGGCGTACCTTTCGGGACAAGCTCATTTGCTCTCCAACCTCTTATTGAGTTGCTTCCGCCGGCATAAAATGTTTTATTAATAGGGATGCCTGAATAATCACCAACAAAAGGCTGAACATAACCTGTTTTTATTTTAAACGCAAAAATTGAATTCCTTTTGTGTGAAAGATTAAAATACATTGAGTTGGTAATTAGTATTTTATAAAAGAGTGCCCCGCCGTATTTATTACCCCGGATTTTTGTAACTAGATAAGGAATTGAGTTTGCTTCTTCCAATTGAAATGAAAGATTATATCCTTTGGTGGGAAATAATAAACTGTCAATTGTTGTTGAACCAAAATTAACACCCACAGAAGAAATAGTTTTAATAGATAAACTATCATTGTAAGTTCTATAGATTTCATTTGACTGCTCAATTCTATAAAAAATACTTAGAAAATTAATTAATGTATATCTTGGTAATTCAAATTCAAAATTTAGTTTTGTACCATAAATAGTATTGTTATAAGCCTTCTGTTTATTGATAGTGGCATAATTTTCCCACGTGCCGAAGATATTTTTACCGAATAAATACGGTTGTTCAAATTTTACTCGTGCATCAACATAACCCAAGAATGTTGTATCCCTGAAAGAAAACTTCTTAAAAATTTCCCTAAAATCTACTTGAAAAATATCCTGTATACCAAAGGATGTACTTATCGTCATTTTCCTTGCTTCTCCAAAGAAATTTCTTCTTATGTAGGTTGCACCGAGACCAAGATTAAATGCATTTTGCTGATTGTTAATAATAATTTCAGGAGAAAGTTCATTCATTAACCCAATATTCCCTTGTAGAATTAGAGGTACGTGATTACCTGATGTATCTTTTTTAACTCCGGAAAGAGAAACCGTATTAAATAAACCTGTACGGAAAAGTCTTATCTGGTTCAATCTTATTTTTTCAAGATCATAATAATCACCCGGTTTAAAACCACTGATTTTTTTAAGAAGTTTATTTTCTACAACATCAGCCCCCACACCACTTTTTTCAATTAATACGGAATCAATTGTATAGCGTTTACCGGTAGTGAAATAAACATTAATGTTTGCTTTATTTTTAAGGGTATCAAGATAAATTAATGTGCTGTCAAAAGATGCAAACATATAACCGGTATTAAGCAAAGTACTAAAGGCTCTGTCAATATTGTTTGATAACAAACCTTGTGAATAAATTTTTGTGGAATCTACTATGATATCATTACGTATTGATGACTTAATATCAGGAGCTAAATTATTAATACCGATTATTTTAATGTAACCATAGTGTGACGGTTGATTCTCATTAATGTAATAAGTAAGGTTAACACTTTTACTTGAAGTATCAATTTCTGTTTTGCTTGTTACATTTACTTTAAAAAAACCATTTGAAAAATAATAACCCTTAAGAGCATCTATATCTTTTTGCACATTAGTTGAATCAAAATATGAAGCCCCCCTTGAAAAACCCGTAATTGAATGTATAAATTTCCAGAACCACATGGGGCTTTCTTGTGAGTATATAACATAATCGAGTACAGAAGATGAGTATTCCTCATTTCTTTCAAAGTTTATTGATTTCAGTTCATATTTCTCGACTTTCTGAGCATTTATATTTATGCTTAGAAACAAAAGTATTGATAATATTATATATAATTTGTTTTTCATTTATTAGCGGAAATGTCAATAGTTATTAAAGATTATTGTCATCTAAATTCATGTCTCTTACACTGACCCTGATATTCGGGAAATCTCTTTTTGCATTACTGATAAAGAAGTTTTTGATTTCTTTTCGTTTAATATTTTTTGAGATATATATTTGTGCAAGTTTTTTAGGTGCGGAAACAACATGCGAATAGTAGGTTTCGTTTTCCTTAAAATTAATAATATAAGAGAACTGTTCTCCGCCCCTGCTGCCCATATAATAATTATTAGAATTATAATAAAGAAGTTCATAGTTAAAGAAAGGGAATTTTATTTTGTTTGTAAGAGATTTGGTTAATGAACCTCTTAAAACTTTAGTACTTGAAATAACAGAAAGTTCTGTCTCTTTTAATTCTAGTAAAAAGAATTGAATACCCGAAGTATCTGTTTCGTTTATTTCTTTTGCAGCAGCTATTTCCAAATTATTTTTATTGTCAAAATTTCCTTTAACTGCAAAGCTTACATTTTTACCTAAGACTTCTCTCACTTTTTCTATTAAAAATCCCTGTGAATTATATTTCTTTAATAGAACATTTATATCTTCTTTCTTAGCTTTTTTACTGCACGCATTCAGCATAAATAAAGGTATGAAAAATAATAGGAATAAATATTTATTATTTAATAACAACTTTCGTCCCTTTTTTTATTACAGTATAAAGTTCATCAATATCTTCGTCGCTAATAGCAATAGAGCCGTCAGTCCAATTAAACACAAAAGGAAGATTTTTAAATATAAAGTTAAGCTCACCAATTCCGTGAATACCTATATTGCCGCCAAGGTTTGTTTTAAGATGTGAGCAATCATCGTAGTAAAATTCATATTTTAATTGGTCAAATTGCTGCTGATTAATTATTCCTTTTCTAAGTCCTGACATTGCATCCGACAAATTTGGATAATTTAATCTAAAGAATTTATGATATTTATTAAGTGTATCAATTGCACAAATTTTATATACTCCCACAGGTGTAGCCAGATCACCTTTTTTGGTTTTCGCCATCTTAATATTTTGTCCGAATACCGCCCTGTAAGATTTTACAAACAAAGTATCATCATAAATAGATAAAGAATAATTATATCTATCAATAACAATGTTGGGGGAATTAATACTTTTAATTCCTTTTAATTTCATTTGTTCTTTTAACGGAACTTCCCTTATGTTGATAATAATTCCGTATAAAATAACTCCGGCAAAAAAAAGGATTATACCACCGCTTAACAGTAAAACGTTTCCCCAAATATTACTGCTAAAACGATTTGAATAAACTTCCTGATTATTATTTGTATTGTTATGTTTATTTTGTGGCATGTTATGTAGTAAATCAGTTAGTTATATTTATATTGTCTAAAAATTACGAATAAAGAAAATAAAATGTTTTTAAAATTAATCACAAAAAAAAACCCAATTTCAATTTTAAGAAACTGGGTTAAAATAAAATAGGGGGAAAGGGTTTAGACCTCCATAATTTCTTCTTCTTTGTGCTTAAGGATTTCATCAACTTTTTTTGTATGCTCATTTGTTAATTCCTGAATATCGTCTTCAGCATCTTTAAGCTGATCTTCCGAAATCTTCTTCTCTTTTTCTAATTTTTTTAGATGTTCATTGGCATCCCTTCGGATATTTCTTATTGCAATTTTTGTATCTTCGCCAAATTTTTTAACAAGTTTTACCAGTTCTCTTCTGCGTTCTTCGTTTAGAGGCGGAATAGGTATTCTAATGTTAGTACCGTCACTTACAGGATTAAGTCCAAGATTTGCTTCCAAAATTGCTTTATCAACAGCAGGGACTACAGATTTATCCCAGGGTGTAATAGAAAGGTTGTGGGGATCTAAAACTGAAATGTTTCCGACTTGATTTAAAGGAGTTATATTTCCGTAATAATCTACTTTTATTCCGTCTAAAAGTGTAGTGGTAGCTTTTCCGGTTCTAATTTTAATAACTTCGTTTCTTAAAGCTTCAATTGACTTATCCATTCTGGATTTTGCATCTTTCTTTACGGTTTCCATAAATGCCTCTTTAAATTTTTATCAAAAGTATTAATGGCTTTAATTAGTGATTGACTAAAGTGCCAACTTGATTACCCATCACCAATTTAAGTAAATTATTCGGTTTATCCATATTGAAAACAACTATGGGCAGGTTGTTTTCCCGGCACAAACTTATTGCAGTTAAATCCATTACCCTTAAATTATTTTTCAATATATCTAAATATGAAATATTATCAAACTTTGATGCTTTCGGATTATGCTCAGGGTCTTCGTTATAAACACCGTCAACCCTTGTACCCTTTATTATAACTTCAGCTTCAATTTCAACTGCTCTTAATGAAGCAGCCGTATCGGTGCTAAAATACGGGTGTCCTGTTCCGGCTCCGAAGATTACAACCCTTCCTTTTTCAAGGTGTCTGATGGCACGTCTTCTTATATACGGTTCGGCAATTTCTTCCATGTGAATTGCACTCATCAACCTTGAATATACACCCTGATTTTCGATTGCATTTTGCAAAGCCAAAGAATTGATTACCGTTGCAAGCATTCCCATTTGGTCTCCGGTAACCCGGTCTATGCCCTGGGCTGTGGCGCTCAATCCTCTGTAAATATTTCCACCGCCGATTACAATTCCCAGTTCAACACCGGCATCGTGTACTTTTTTAATTTCTTGAGCAAAAAATTCTACAACCTTATGGTCAATGCCGAATCCTTTATCGCCCATCAATGATTCGCCGCTTAGTTTTAGAAGAACGCGTTTATATTTAGATTTTTCCATTTAGTAATTCTTTTTAATGTTTAAATATAAAAAAAGGTCTTAAAACAATTAAGACCTTTTTTAAAGATTATTTATTTTCATCACTCAGATGAAAACGGTGAAAATGAACGATACTAATATCACTTTCATTTCTCGTGTTATATTCTTTTATAAGTGTATCAACAGTTTTTGTATTGTCTTTAATATAAGATTGTTCAATTAGACAATTTTCTTGGTAGTATTTATTTAATTTACCCTGTGTAATTTTATCCAAAATCTGTTCGGGTTTTCCTTCTTTTCTTGCTAACTCTTCATAGATCTCAATCTCTTTATCAACAACTTCCTTTGGTACTTCTTCGCGTCTTACGCAAATAGGTTTCATTGCTGCAATCTGCATAGCAATGTCTCTTCCCAAGTTGTTTAATTCATCCGTAGCATTAGCCACATTTCCAAATTTTACAATTACACCCAATTTGGCTCCCATATGTACGTAATCAACGTGCATTGCATTGTCATCACTCTCGTTAATGAAGCGTGAAATTTCAATTTTCTCACCAACTTTTCCCATTAAATCAGTTAAAGAATTTTTAAGTTGTTCATCTTTTAAAAGAGAGTCTAAATTTTCAGGTTTATTTGTGTAAATATTTTCTAAGACGGAATTTGCAAAAGTAACAAAATCAGTACCCTTTGCTACAAAATCCGTTTCGCAATTTACTTCTACAATTGTTGCAGATCTTTTATCTTCAGAAACCTTGGTTAGCACCATGCCTTCGCTGGCAGATTTTTCCGCTCTTTTAGCGGCAACGGATGCTCCTTTTTTCCTTAATAATTCTATCGCTTTTTCCATATCGCCGTCAGCTTCAGTAAGAGCTTTCTTACAGTCCATCATTCCGGCTCCGGTTTTTTTCCTTAATTCATTTACTTGAGATGCAGTGATAGCCATAATTTTTATTTTCCTTCTTCTTTCTCTTTTGATTCAGTTTCTTTGTCTTTAATCTCGACCTTTTCTTCTTTGGATTCACTTTCTTCTTTTTGTGGTTTAACTTCTTCTTTCAGTTCAGTTTTTTCTTCTACTTTTATAGCCGGTGATTCTTCTTTCTTTTCTGCCTTTTTTGCTGCTATTGATTTTTTAAGTTTCTTGATTCTTGGTTTCTCTCCAGTTGGTTCAGTTTTAGTTTCTACCCTTGTTTCCTTCTTTTCATCTGTTGCTTTTTCGCTACCCCCTTGCTCTTCTTTTTCTTTAGCAGCTTTCATTGCAGCTTCTCTAACTTTCTTTTCTTCTGCTTTTTTCTCTTCTCTTTCCTTCTTTAATCTTTCTTGTTCAGCAACTTCTTCGGCTCTCTTTTCTTTAGCTATTCTGCTTCCTTCCATTACGGCTTCAGATAAATAAGAAACAATTAATTCAATAGTTTTTACAGCATCGTCGTTTGCAGGAATGACGTAATCAACTTCATCCGGGTCACAGTTTGTATCAACTATAGCAAATACAGGGATGTGTAGTCTTTGTGCTTCTTTAATTGCAATGGATTCTTTTTTAATATCAACTATAAAGATTGCACCCGGAATACTGTTCATTGTTTCGACACCTTCGAGTATTTTTTTAAGTTTATCTCTTTCTCTTGTTCTGAAAAGTCTTTCTTTTTTAGTGATCTTATCGAAGGTTCCGTCTGTTTCTTGTTTCTCAATAATATTGAGTCTTTTTACATTTTTTCTAATAGTAGAAAAGTTCGTAAGCATACCACCAAGCCATCTTTCACTTACCCAATTTGCTTCACATTTTCTAGCCTCGTTTTCAATTACTTTTTTGGCTTGTTTTTTTGTACCTACAAAGAGAATAGTTTTACCTTCGGCTGCGGCTTTTGAAAGATTTTCGGCAGCTTCCACTAATTTTAATTGCGTTTTTTTAAGATCGATAATGTGGATCCCGTTTCTTTCCATAAAAATATATGGCTTCATCTTTGGGTTCCAACGGCGGGTTAAATGTCCGAAATGTGCACCGGACTCAATAAGCGGAGTTAATTCTAAGTTTTTCATATGTGTTTCCTGTTTTGCTTCTACTTTCGTCACGTTTACTTTTCATCCGTCAGCTGACGGACACAGGAAGTAAATCAGAAAGTATGTATTGTGAATGAATATATTATCTTTTAGAAAATTGAAATCTTTTTCTTGCTTTCGGTTGTCCGTATTTTTTTCGTTCAACCATTCTTGGGTCTCTTGTTAATAATCCGTCTTGTTTCAAGTTTGTTCTGAACTCAGGGTTTATTTCAACAAGAGCACGTGCAATGCCTAATCTAATTGCCTGCGCCTGACCTGTTGGTCCTCCGCCTTTAACGTTTGCCTTAACATCGTATGTACCTTCTGTTTCGGTTACTTTAAAAGGACTGGTAATATCTTGTCTGTAAAATAACTGCGGGAAAGCTTCTTCAAACTTTTTACCGTTAATAGTAACTTCACCTTTACCGTTTCTTAAAATTACTCTTGCTACAGATGTTTTTCTTCTTCCTACAAATATCTGGTCTGCCATTATTTCTCCGTTAAGCTAATTGTTTCCGGTTTCTGAGCTTGATGAGGATGTTCTTCACCGGCGTATACTTTTAATTTCTTAATTAATTGATTACCCAACCTATTTTTCGGTAACATTCCTTTTACAGCATTCGTAATAATAAATTCAGGTTTTCTTTCTTTCATTTCATTGTAACTTAAAGTCTTTCTTCCACCGGGATAACCTGTATGCCAACTGTATGTTTTCAGTTCTTCTCTTTTTCCTGTAACTTTTATTTTTTCAGCATTAATTACTACAACAAAATCGCCTGTGTCCGCATTTGGGCTAAAAGTCGGTTTGTTCTTTCCTCTTATAATAGAAGCTATTCTTGTTGCTAATCTTCCCAACACCTGATCCTTTGCATCAACTATATACCAGTGTCTATCGGCTGATTGAGTGTTAATAAACTTAGTCATTTTTTCCTGTTTCAATACATTTCCTCCGGAAACCTTAAATCATTTCAAATAAAGAAAGTAAAAATAACTCTACTTGTTAGAAAAGTCAAGAAATGTTGAACTTGCTAAGTGAATTTAATTAAGTTTTCATGTTAATCTTTTATTTTGTTCCACCTAATTTTCGTATGTGCTGTCTTTTCAATTTAAGAACAATTCATTATCTTTCCTCAAAAATTATTCCAATGTTTGTAAATAATATAATATTAATAGATAATGTTGTTGTAAGGGATGAAATTCATTCGCAGAAATTCATTTGTGATTTGGAAGAATGTAAAGGTGCCTGCTGTACTATAGAAAGTGAATTCGGTGCTCCTTTGTTGGAGGAAGAAATTCCTTTAATTGAAGAAAATTATGCAGAGGTAGAAAAATATTTACCTGAGAACCATAAAGAGGCTATAAACACAAACGGCTTTTATGAAGAAAAATACGGTGAACTTGTGATAAGGAGCGTAAATAACAAAGCTTGTGTTTTTGTCTATTATGAAAATGATATTGCAAAATGTAGTTTGGAAAAGGCATATTCGGATGGGAAATCATCTTTCAAAAAACCGATATCCTGTCATTTATTTCCGATCCGGATTTCAGATTTTGGAGGAGATGTTTTAAGATATGAAAAAGCCAATGAATGTATATACGCCGAAAAAAAAGGCGACGAAGAAAACACGTATGTCTATGAATTTTGTAAAGAACCGCTAACAAGAAAATATGGCGGTAAATGGTATTCATCATTAAAGGAAAAAGCAGGAAGATAAAATGTTATCATTACACCAAAGACTTTCTCAACAGCAGAGATTATCACCACAGCAAATTCAATATCAAAAGCTTCTGCAGCTTAATACTCTTGCCCTTGAACAAAGGATTAAAACGGAGCTGGAATTAAATCCTATTTTGGAAGAAGAAATTGATGTCTCGTTAGAAGAAGAAAAAGATGATAATGAGAACGAAGAAAATGAAGTAGATGAGAGCAAAGATGAAGAGTTTGAAATTGAAGATTATATGAACGATGAATCTGTTGACGAAACAAGAGTTAACAGAAGCGAAGATGACGAAGATTATTATCCATTAACACCGGCTAAAAAAACATTAAATGAATATCTAATTGATCAACTTAGACTTCTAAATTTAAGCGAAGATTTATTTTTATTGGGCGAAGAAATAATCGGGAACTTAAGTGGAGACGGTTATTTAAACAGGGACCTTGATGAAATTGTAAATGAATTAAGAATGTTTGAACATATAAATGTTACCGATGAGCAGGCACAGGAATTACTGAATACAATTCAAACATTTGATCCGGTTGGTATTGCCGCACGTAATTTAAGGGAATGTCTTCTTATTCAAATACGGAATTTGTCTTTAGATCCATACTATTCATACTTAGCCGAGGAAATGTTAAGAGATAATTTTGAAGACTTTAAGAACAAACGTTACGATGCTATAAAAGCTAAAATGAATTTAACTGCCGAAACTTTAAAAACAACAGTCGAACTTATTCAAAGTCTTAATCCCAAACCGGGCGAAGGAAATATAGATACCGAACAACTAAATCAAATCTCTCCTGATTTTCTAATAGAAAAAGTTGAAGACAATTTTATAATTACTTTAAATGACAGAAGTGTCCCCTCCATTACTCTGAATAAAACATATTTAGAGATGATTGATGAGAACAAAAAGGTGAAGAAGACAAAACAAGCAAAAGAGACATATAAATTTTTGAGAGAGAAATTTGAATCAGCGAGATGGTTTATTGCGTGTATTCAGCAGCGCCGTGTTACGTTAATGAAAATAATGCAGGCGATTCTTGAAAAACAATATCGTTTTTTTGAGAAAGGATCAAAATTTTTGAAACCAATGATCTACAAAGATATAGCCGATGAAATTGATATGGATATTTCAACAATCAGCAGAGTAGTTAATAATAAGTATGTACAGAGTCCAATGGGTATACACGAATTAAAATATTTTTTCAGCGAGGGCTTAAGTACGGATACCGGTGAGGATATTTCCAACAAGCATATAAAAGTATTACTAAAAGAACTTATTGACGGAGAAAGTAAAAAAACTCCATTAAGTGATGAAAAACTTGCAGAGCTGCTAAATGAAAAAGGTATTCACGTGGCAAGGAGAACAGTTGCTAAATATAGGGAACAGCTAAGAATACCGGTTGCAAGACTTCGGAAAGAATTATAATGCAAATCTATTTTGATGTTTTCTTGATAATTTTCCTTTATTTTTTGTTTGGATATTCACACACTATTCTATCATCAAAAAAAATTAAAAATTTTATAAAGGAAAAATTCGGGAATCTAATAGCTTTTTACCGTCTAAGCTATAATATAATTTCCATTTTTCTTTTAGTATTAATATTAAAATATGCACCGCATCCTGATATAACAATTTATGACTTACAAAGTCCGTATGATTTTCTTATTTTGATACCACAATTTTTAGGATTAATCGGATTTTTTTGGAGCTTAAATTATTTGTGTGTTTCAGAGTTAATAGGAATAAGACAAATTAAAAGATGGTTCAGGAATGAATATGATATCGAAGACCTGGATGAAAAAACCACGTTAAATATTAGGGGACCTTACAAGTTTGTTAGACACCCAATTTATTTCTTTTCAATTTTATTTTTAATTTCAAGACCAACGATGGATCTTTTTTATTTAATTACTTTTGTATGCGCGGTTATTTATTTTTATATCGGCTCAATCTATGAAGAAAGAAAATTGGTTGATGAATACGGTGAATTATATACTCAATATCAATCGATCGTTCCTAGGATTTTACCGTTAAAAATATTTAAACCGTATAAAATTGAAAAATCAATTTAATTTGTAAAAATATTTATACTGAATTTACCTGTTGAACATTTTTAAAGCAGGTTTATTCTTAGAATCATTTTAAGAATTTGGGAGAAATTTTATGGATATGAAAATTAATGCAACAACAATATTAGGTATTGTTCATAACGGTACAGCTGCTATCGGCGGGGACGGACAGGTTACTTTGGGAAATACAGTTATGAAACACAATGCAATAAAGATAAGATCTATTGCAAACGGTAAAGTGTTGTGCGGTTTTGCAGGTGCGTCGGCAGATGCCTTTACCCTCATGGAAAGATTTGAAGATAAACTTCAGCAATATAGGGGAGATGTTGATCGTGCTGCAGTTGAACTTGCTAAAGATTGGAGACAGGATAAATACCTTCGCCGGTTGGAAGCAATGCTTGCTGTTATAGCAAAAGATAAAGCCCTTGTAATTTCGGGTAACGGTGATGTAATTGAACCCGATGACAAAATTGTGGCTATCGGTTCCGGCGGAATGTATGCTTTGGCTGCCGCTAAAATGTTAAAAAAATACAGTAAACTTTCGACTAAGGATATAGTGAAAGAAGCTTTAATTACGGCTTCTCAAATATGTATTTATACGAATGATAAAATAAATGTAACGGAATTAAAAAAATAAAAAATGGATTTAAAATGGGAAATAATTCAAGTAAAGAACTAACACCGGTTCAGATTGTAACTGAACTTGACAAATATATTATAGGACAGGACGATGCAAAACGTGCAGTAGCTATTGCACTCAGAAATAGATGGAGAAGACAACAAGTTGAAAGCCCTCTTAGGGAAGAGATTTCTCCAAACAATATTATTTTAATTGGACCAACGGGAGTCGGGAAAACAGAAATATCAAGAAGGCTTGCTAAACTTGCGTACGCACCTTTTGTTAAAGTTGAAGCATCTAAATTTACAGAAGTCGGCTATGTGGGAAGAGATGTGGAATCAATGATAAGGGATTTGGCTGACTTTGCGGTGAACATGGTAAAATCGGAAAAAACATTGGAAGTTCAGGCAAAAGCAGAATCACTTGCAGAAGAGAAAATATTAGACATTTTGATTCCGCCTGTAACAAGACCTGCACAACAACAAACCCAGGAAGATGTTGCAGTTTCTAAACAGGAAGAATATGAAAATCAAAAAACACGCGAGTGGATGAAAAAGAAACTGATAAAAGGTGAACTCGACGATAAGATGATAGAATTTGATACAACTGATGCTGCTACTAATATAGGGATGCAAATATTAGGTCCGTTTGGTATGGACGATATGGGTATAAATTTTAATGAGATAATGGGCAACATAATGCCCAAGAAAAAGAAGAAGAAAAAAACTACAGTTGCCGATGCAAAAAAATTCTTAGCACAGGAAGAAGCTCAAAAATTAATTGATATGGATGCCGTTCAAAGAGAAGCGATAAAGAGAGTAGAAAATTCAGGCATTGTGGTTATTGATGAAATAGACAAAGTTGCCGGAGGCGGCAAAGGACAGGGACCGGACGTTTCCAGGGAAGGAGTTCAGCGCGACTTGTTACCGATTGTTGAAGGCTCTAACGTAAATACAAAATACGGAGTTGTAAAAACCGACCACGTTTTATTCATTGCTTCGGGAGCTTTTCATGTGTCAAAACCATCTGACTTAATACCCGAACTGCAGGGAAGATTTCCCATAAGAGTAGAATTGAATAGTTTGACGGAAGAAGATTTTGTTAAAATTTTAACTACACCTAAGAATGCTCTTTTAAAACAGTACATTGCTCTCTTAGAGACTGAAGGTGTTACCCTGGAATTTACACTAAGCGGTATAAAAGAAATAGCTAGAATTGCCTACGAGGTTAACAGTCAGGTTGAAAATATTGGTGCAAGAAGATTACACACAATTCTTACAACTTTGCTTGAAGACATTCTTTTTCATGTTCCGGATGAAGTACCGGAAAAGAAAATAAAAATAAACGCTAAAATTGTAAAAGAAAAATTGGATAAGATTGTTAAAGACAGGGACTTGAGTAAGTTTATTTTGTAAGATAAAAAAACCAGTCTGATGAGCGAAGAACAGGGGTTCTAATAACAAAGTTCCCCTGCAGGTATTTTAAAACCCATTGCTTCTTTAAAAATCATTTACTACATTGATTATTATTCATTAACATTGGAGGTGCAAAATGGATACCAACATTAATTTATTATCTCTCCCGTAGCAGCAGCAGTTATATCAACCATCATCCTTTTTCATCTGAAGCATTATAAAACAATGAAAACAAAAATAATTATAATTTTAATTCTATTTTATAGTGGTGTAATTTATTCCCAGCGTCCCCTGCCTAATACCAAAATTAGTAATAACATATTTACCAAATCCGACAAACAATTTGATAAATCAAAAAGCATATCTTCTATTGATTTTTACCCTCTTAACATTGGTGACTTTTGGGAGTATAATGTGATAGATACAAATACTTTTTCGCCGGATGGTATCAGTCAATATATCAGGCTCCATTTTTCCGAAACACGTGAAGTTATCGGTGACACATTGATGACAAACGGAATTACGTATAAAATAATTAAATGGGAAAAATGTGCAAACAGCGTAAACGAACCTCCTCGTTTTGAGTTTCAAAGGAAAGATACTAGCGGTAACGTTTTTATTTACTTTAACGGAAAGGATGAACCACTTTATGATTTCAGCATAAATATAAAGAGTACTTATCCCTCACAATATCCTGGGTTACACTGGAAGTTATTAAAAAAATATACTGTGTTTTGGTATAATTCGTATCTATTTACTGTTGATTATGCTCTTTTAGATTCCAATGACATAATCAAAAAAAGTGTCACAATAACTCAAAATTTCGGATTGGCTAGATTTAAAGGGAATGTTAATGGTGACTCCTCAATTCCCGACGGAAGTTTTTTCGGTGGGGTTATCAATGATTCCACCTATGGTTATTTACTTGTTAAAAAACAACAGATTGACTGGAACGAATTTTATCCTCTTCACGTCGGTGATTTTTGGAAATATAGAGATTGGAATCAGGTTACAAGTTCTATTTATGCTAAGACAGTCATTAAGGATACAACGATAAACGGGAAAATTTATAAACAAGTATTGAACTTGGGATTGAATTATACACAAGGAAGTAAATCATATCAAAGAATGGATAGCAATATTGTTTATGCATATAATCAGCAAAAGTCTAAAGACGATACACTTTTTATTTTTAGCGCTTGCGTAGGCGATACAAATTTTTCTACAAATTTTTCAGTATGGAGACTTGATAATAAAAGCGAGACTATTTTGCACTATTTTATGTACCCTGATGTAGTGTTTTATAGCAAAGATTTCAGCAGAGGAATCGGGTACACTGGCGGTACTATAGAATTTGGCGGTACATCTTTAGTTGGTGCCGTAATAAACGGTGTTGTTTACGGAGACACAACATTAACCGGTATTGAGGAAGAAAAAGCAGGAGTAATTACAGATTATAAATTATTTCAAAATTATCCCAATCCTTTTAATCCCACAACAACAATAAAGTACCAAATAGTTAGTCCTAGTTTTGTTACTTTAAAAATCTATGATGTTTTAGGTAAGGAAATTAAAACACTTGTTAACCAATACCAAAATGCTGGAAGGTATAATGTAACTTTTAATGCTAACAAGTTTGCAAGCGGTATTTATATTTACGTTTTAAAATCCGGTAATTATTTAGCAAGCAAGAAATTAATTTTACTGAAATAGAATTCACAAATTAATTTTTAGTAGTCTATAATAAACATACTATCAACCAGCGATTCGGGGTCAAATTTAAGAA
>VAOU01006882.1_pt1 | contig 15473 bp, 13 predicted proteins | sample 3393871 | NCBI WGS metagenome assembly VAOU01 (sample SAMN08290440, study PRJNA428436) | hydrothermal vent metagenome | isolation source: Deep-sea hydrothermal vent chimney | place: Atlantic Ocean: South-mid Altantic Ridge | depth 1820 m m
CTCTCGACCAATCTTAAGCGGGTCATCGGAGGCACTCTGATCCGCTGTAGATATGTGCGACTCATCAGAGAGAAGATGATCAGGATCGCTGTGCATGGTCCCTTCGAAAAAAGCTTTTTTCACTAGATAATCGCGGATATTCGCCGTTTCGATCAACACGTCCTGGCGCACCTGCTGATCCAGCAATCGGTTTAGAAATTCACCGCCTGCCTGTTCAAGTATATCTGAATCCGCCTCACTTTTCAGTCGTAGCTCAACCCGCAGATCATTAGACTCCGGTTCTGCTTTTTGCAGTAACACATAATACTGATCAGTAAACCAGTAGACAGTTTTAAACACGGCCACCCGACCATAGACCGTGGTGTCAATGCAAATCGACACATACTGACCCAAGGGATCTGTCGTTATTTTAACAGCCTCTGAAAATAGGCTACTTGTCATGAATGGACCGATTTACTGGTTATTATTATTCGGGATGCCTTTCAGGCAGCACTCAAAACGGACAGCCCTGTCCGATCTCTTAATAGCGACTAGAATAGTGTGATGCGTGTGATACGTGTGAGGTATGATATGCCGCCTGATCGGCGTTCTGAATCGCTGGTGTCAACAATAAAGCACCTTTCTCTACAGTCGGTGCTGGAATCACTGGAACATTTGCCTCCACCTCATTCATTAGGCCACCAGATAATGCGGCACTGGTGACTAACGTCACGCCTAATATCACTTTATGCATTTTCTCCAGCTTCGTGAGTCCGCCACCAATGGATTTGGTAACTTTAGGTAGTTTGATCATGATCCAGCCCTCCGGTTGTTTTTAAACACCCCTTCCGTAGGCTGTTATTTGCGTATTTTACGTTAACATATATTTTATAGGAAGTCAAAATCTTTTCCAATATGAAATGAGCCTGAAATAACGATTGATGTCGCGCATGATCACCAGATGAAAATGATCATGAGCCTTGAACAATTAACAACCATTGGCGCTATCCGTCAATTCCTGGAAGGTACGCAGGCCGTTGCCTTCAGCGTGGCGACCAATAAGCAAGCGCGCTATCGCTGGGTATATCCTCCTGGCATGATATGAGCCTTTCATTTTTGTGATAAAAATGCTACGAAATGGTTTGATGGGTTATCACCTGGCGCTATCCTGTTTTTGTATGGGCAGATTTTTCAAGCGATCTGATCCTTTGATCCTCTGTGCTTTGACAGTTTGACAAACGTCCCCTACAGTATTTTCCTTATATTAGCTTATATGCTATCTTTCAACTCACATTTCTGATGGATGACTTAATAGTGGCGATGTCTCAACAAGTGGTTCTGCTCGCTATGGACTTTTCAGATCGTCTCTCGACCTTGCGCAAAACAAAAGGACTGACTCAACAGGCCCTGGCTGAACTGGCCGAGGTGCATGTGGCGCAGATTCGCCGCTATGAAGGCGGAGATTCTCAGCCTACGCTGGGTGTCATCCGTAAATTGGCCATCGCGCTCAGCGTCAGTTCCGATACCCTGGTGTTCGATAAAGACGAACGCGAACCGGACGGTGACCTTAAATTGCTGTTCGAGGCCGTTTCCCGGCTAGATCCCAAGGAACGCGATGTCATCAAGGAACTGATCGAGGGCATGATTATCAAGTACGAGAGCCGACGCTGGAACAAGCGGTTGTGCAGAACTAGAGACAAGAGAGTAAACCCATGACACACATTAATCTTGAACTGCCCGAGACGGTCTATTCCGTACTCCACTGTGGTCCCGAGGAACTCGGCGACGAACTGCGCCTGGCCGCAGCTGCCCTGTAGTATCAACAAGGGCGAATCTCTCAAGAGTGGGCCGCTAAAATAGCCGGGATGGATCGCACCGACTTTCTGCTGGCACTTGCTAAAATGGGCAAGGACTCGTTTCAGGTGGACTTTGAGGATTTAGACGACGAACTCGCCCGTGGCTGACACAGCCATTATCAACGCCTCACCGCTGATCTTTCTTTCCCGCAGTCGTCACCTTGACCTGTCGCTACCGAGATCCAGCAACGGGGATCGCATGATCTGACCGCTCCGCACTATTGTGAGCATACGCTCTGAAGCGAACAGTCGTACCCACATATTCCGCATAAATCCCTGGCATCATATTATAATGAACCTCCGCTGCCAGAGCATGGTCTGATTATCATCCTTACAACTTCACTCAGGAGCGCTGTGTCGAAGGATCGAACCGTTCGTGGTGAGTTCTTCGACAGGCTTCCTTCGACAGGCTCAGGACGAACGATAATTTCTAAAGTGAACGGGTATTTGGAACGGCTATTTAGGAAAAATTCAATAACACTATGACATCACAGGAAAATAGCAATAATGCCCCTGGCAGCCCGGGTCTCGCACCGACCTGGAGCGGTGGCCGGAAAAATACTGTCGGCTGCGCACTGGGTCCTTCCCGGCTATGGTTTACTCTCGGTCGCGGGATTATTAACGAAGTTTTTTATCCCCGTGTCGACCTGCCGCAAATCCGTGACCTCGGTTTTATCATCGCCGATGGAGAGGGTTTCTGGATCGAGGTAAAACGACTGGACAACTATACACTCAGCCAGCCGGAACCCGGCATACCCGCGTATACCGTCGTTCACAGCCACTCGCGTTTTACTCTGACGCTGCGTATTACGCCGGATCCACAACGCGATGTGGTCTTGATTGAATGCCGGCTTGAGGGGGATAAAAAACTGCGACCCTACGTTTTACTGGCCCCCCACCTGGGCGGTACCGGGTATGACAACTTTGCTGCCGTGGCGTCCTACCGGGGCCGTCGTATGCTGTGGGCGCAACAGGGTCCGTTCGGGCTGGCGCTGGCCGCCGTGGACGCCCGCCAGCGTGACGCCTGGAGAGAAGCGAGCGCCGGTTTTATCGGCCGCAGTGACGGTTGGCAGGATTTTAATCAAAACGGCGCCATGCGTTGGCGTTACACACAGGCTGGTCCCGGCAATGTTGCCCTGAGCGGACGCCTGCCCCGCTATGCCGTACTGGCGCTAGGCTTTGCCAGCAGTAAGGAATCGGCCGCTACCCTGGCCCTGTCGGCATTACCGCGACAGTTTGACAGCCCCTGGCAGCAACAGATCCTTGACTGGCACAACTGGCACTCGGCCTGCAATGGACGCTGCATGTTCGAGCTAAATTTGCCCGAACACCTGCATGACGAACTCATGATCTCGGCGATGGTGTTGCGGACCCATCAGGATCAAATATTTATCGGCGCCATGGTTGCCAGTCTCAGCATCCCCTGGGGCAACACGCGCAACGAACGGGGTGGCTATCATCTGGTATGGCCGCGTGATCTGGTCGAGAGTGCCGGTGCGCTGCTCGTACTGGGAGCGGATGATAAGGCGCGTGAAATCCTGCGTTATCTCATCGCCAGTCAGCACAGTGACGGCCACTGGTATCAGAATCAGTGGCTGGGGGGCAGGCCCTACTGGCAGGGTCTGCAACTCGACGAGGCTGCCTTTCCGGTATTACTGGCAGCGGCGTTGCGTGAGCGAGGGGCGCTTGACAGCATTGACGTGCAGCATATGATCTCTCAGGCGCTGTCTTTTATCATCCGCAATGGCCCCTCCACCGATCAGGACCGGTGGGAAGAAAACACTGGCGTCAATACCTTTACCCTGGCGGTATGCATTGCGGCGCTGGTCAGCGGTGCCGACTTTCTCGAAGCGCAGGATCAGGATATGGCGCTGGCTATCGCGGATTTCTGGAACAGCCGTATCGAATCATGGACCGTCGTGCGCAATACCGCGCTGGCCCAACGCCATCAGGTTGCCGGTTACTATATTCGGACCATGCCGCCCAAAGCCATCATGGACGAAGAAGCGCTAAGCGAAAAATTGCCGATCAAAAACCGCCTGCGGGATCCCGGACTCACGGCCGAAGAGCAAATCAGCACGGACTTTTTGCAACTGGTACGCTTCGGCTTGCGCCGCGCCGATGATCCGCTGATAAGGGACACCGTTAAAGTAGTCGATGCGCTGCTCAAGGCCGAGACGCCCAATGGACCCGCCTGGTATCGCTATAATGGTGACGGCTATGGTGAACACCGGGATGGATCGGCCTTTGATGGCACCGGTTTGGGTCGTCCCTGGCCGTTACTGACAGGGGAACGCGGCCACTATGAATTACTCGCCGGCCGGGATCCCCTGCCCTATCTCGAAGCCATGGCCGCCATGGCGGGACGCGGAGGCATGCTCCCGGAACAGGTCTGGGACAGCGACCCGGTTCCCGCCCAACGTCTCTACCCCGGTAAGGCAACCGGATCGGCGATGCCGCTGGTCTGGGCGCACGCAGAATTTATCAAACTGGCGCATTCGCGCGCCAGTGGCCGCCCCCTGGATCGGCCTGAGGCTGTCTGGCGCCGCTACAGCGGAAAACAGCGGAAGTCTGAACTTGCGGTATGGTTCCCACGGGCGCGGATTGATACGATTCAGGCCGGCGAGGCCCTCTGCATCTGTTTACCACAGGCTGCGACCATCTGTTTCTGGCAGGATGGCCAATCGGCGCATTCCGGACGGGATACGACAGCAGGGGGTCTTGGCCTGCATACGCTAACACTTCCGGCAGAGACTCTCACGGTCGGCGAAACATTCTATTTCACTATCGAACCACCAGAGATCGGTGAAGGAACCGCGCCTCCTTACCGAATCGAAGTGGTGGAAACGTTACGCTTCTGAGCCGGATCCGGGTAAATTTTACTATTTGAAGTCAGGAACCTTTGATGCCAAATACCAGCGTTCCGCATCTTCATCATAGTTCCACTCCTGTACATCGGTAATCGTCCGCACAACCACACTGGCATCTTTCGTGTACTTGATTTCCACCACCTGTTCCATGCCTTTTCTGGTCATGGTTCGGCTTAGCACACGATAGCCTATGACCTGGATCTTTTTTAGTTTTTCATGCCGGGCAGCAGAAAATTTAGCCGGCTCCTTGAGAAAATCATTTGTTTTTTCCAGATCACCCCAGCGAATAACCTGTTCATAGGTGCGCATGGTCTTTTCAAAACTGCTCGATTTTTCACTATTACCGGCACAACTCCCCAGCAGTAGAAAAAATCCCAGTACCCACACTAATCTAAAATCGTTCATTATTCCTTCTTCCTCCTGTTATCCCACCCAATTCGCCATGCTTCTGTGCAGTATAAATATAATCAGACCCAGGCCAAAGCAATACGTTATAATTCCAGAACGGCTGATGGGTTTCCCCTCTGGACTTCGCACCTTGTTCTACCCATCCTACTCTTTAGCTCACGTAGGATGGGTAGAACAAAGTAAAACCCATCGTTGACTCTGTGTTGCGTGCTCCTGAAATTGTTCGATATGACGTGCAAAAAATCACTTTCCCTTGCCCTGGTTCAGCATGCCTGCAACCGGAATTACCAGCAAAATCTGGATCGCAGTCTCGATGGCATCCGCGAAGCCGCCGCAAAAGGCGCGCAGTTGATCCTGCTACAGGAACTGCATACCTCACCTTATTTCTGCCAACAGGAACAAACTTCATATTTTGATCTGGCGGAAACCATTCCCGGCCCCACCAGTAACCGGTTTGCCAGCCTCGCACGCGAGTTGGACATTGTCATTGTCACATCTTTATTTGAAAAACGCGCTACCGGACTTTATCATGATACTGCCGTGGTACTGGAACGCGACGGTTCCATTGCCGGCATTTATCGCAAAATGCATATACCGGATGATCCCGGCTATTACGAGAAATTCTATTTCACCCCCGGTGATCACCGTGACAAAGCAGGAACGAATACGGCCTTTACCCCGATTAAAACCTCGCTTGGGCACCTGGGCGTGCTGGTTTGCTGGGATCAGTGGTTCCCCGAGGCCGCCCGTCTGATGACTCTTGCCGGCGCCGATATACTGCTCTACCCCAGCGCTATTGGCTGGGACGAAGAGGACCATGCCGCCGAGCAGCAACGTCAACGTTCAGCCTGGCGCACCATTCAGCAGGCCCACGCCATTGCCAACGGCATTCCCGTTGCCGCCTGCAATCGTTGCGGAGTCGAAACAGCCGATGACGGCAAAGGGCGGATTCGATTCTGGGGCAGCAGTTTTGTCGCAGGGCCACAGGGCGAAATACTGGCCGAGGCGCCGATAGACGATAGCGCGATCAGTCTTGTTGAACTTGATCTGACTCACAGCGAAGCCGTCCGCCGCCTCTGGCCCTATCTGCGGGATCGGCGCATTGATGCCTATTCCGACCTGAGCCTGCGCTATCGCGATCAAACCGAAACTCACCAACACTAACCAGGCACCCGCACACAGAATGTCCCCTGAAGACGAACAAAGACGCATGGCTAAATATATGATCATCGGCATGTGGGTGCTGCTGGTGGCCTTGTTGATCATGACTTTCAGCCATATCCTCAAACGTCAGAACAATCCCAACCAGGAACTGCTCGCACAGCAAGGCACTGGCAATGCTGTCGTTAGACTGAAACGCAATAGATATGGTCATTATGTAGCCAGCGGCCGGATCAATGGCGAGCCGGTCACCTTTATGCTCGACACGGGTGCCACCGATGTTGCCGTACCCGCCCGGCTTGCCGACCAACTGGGACTGCAACGCGGACGAAAACGGCTTTACCAAACCGCCAAAGGACCCGTGACCGCGTATACCACGGTACTCAATCAGGTTCGCCTGGGGAGCATCAAGGTACGCGATGTGCGCGCCTCCATCAACCCGGACATGAATAATGACGAAGTGCTGCTGGGTATGAGTTTTCTCAAGCAGCTCGACTTCAGCCAGCGAGGCGATACCTTGACGTTGCGTCAATATTGAGCAGAATAAAACAACCCGTCCGCATCTCAGCGAATAGTTGCTGGTTTCCGGCTTTTTTTTACCCTACACTAAAATTCAGCCCCGGCTGGCCGATAAAGACAACAATCTGACATTACTGTTAAACAAGGGAACAAACCCATGAAACGACACCATTTATCCATCGCGCTGTTTGCAGGGCTTTCACTTTCTGTCGCCTCTTTTACTGCCCAGGCTGATCTTATCGGTCTGCAAATTGGCGGCGGCGGCTGGAAACATGATCCCAGCGGAAATTTTCGTTACAACAGTGGCAGCAGCAGCGTGTCCATTGATCTCGATTCCGATTTACATCTGGCGACACAAACCCAGGGTTACTTCTATATCAACTTCGAAAACCCCATCCCCCTGTTGCCCAATGTCCGTGTCATGAGCACCAAACTCGAAAACAGCGGCAGCGGCCAGATCAGCCAGACTTTTACCTTCAATAACCAAACCTACACTGCCAGCACGAGTGTCACCAGTATACTTAATCTGAACCAGACCGATCTTACGCTCTACTGGGAGCCGCTGGATAATATAGTCTCCTTCGACTTTGGCCTGACCCTCAAAAAATTCAGTGGCGAGGCCACCCTTGTCAGTACGGCCCTGGGTACAAGCAGCACGACCTTTTCACAAGTCATCCCCATGGGTTATCTCATGCTGGGCGTCTCCCCTATGCCGGGGCTGCTCATCAGCGCCGAAACCAACATAATCAAGTACAGTGGCAGCACTATCAGCGACTTTACCGCCAAAGTGTCCTATACCACGGATTATTTTCTGGGTATAGAAGCCGGGTACCGCAAGCAGGTTTATAAACTGGATAATGTCAGTGGCGTTTTTTCTAATATGCGATTCTCCGGACCTTTCCTCGGGGCTTATCTGAAGTTCTAAAACAGCGGATATGCGTTCCCACGCAGGAGCATGGGAACGAGGAAAAAACGTGCTGAATTTCTTTGGGTGTTATTCCCCGCTGCTTGCAGCGAAAAACAGTAGGATGATGAGCGAAGCGCGAAGTCCAGTAGGGAAACCCATCAGCATGCTATTAATCGTTGCAACAGTATTTGCATGTATTTTATCCCCTCACCCCAACCCTCTCCCGGAGGGAGAGGGGGCTATAGTGCAAATACTTATGCAACGATTAATAGCACTTAATACCCCGCCAGCTTGCTGCGGGGTCGTTCTGCCAAAATTCCTGCTAATCCGTCACTTCATAATAATGAAGACTGAATAAGTCAGAACTGTCCCGCCAGACTTTTTTCTGCTTATAACCTGCCTGTCCGGCCAGCGCCCCAAACTCCGCCACGGTATATTTATATGAGTTTTCGGTATGTATGGTTTCACTTTCCCTGAATGTAAACTCCTGCTCGCCAATCGTGACCGTCTGCTCTACCGTGCTGACCAGATGCATTTCAATTCTGCCTGCCTGCTCATTATAGAGGGCTTTATGCTGGAAATACTCAAGATCAAAATTCGCATTTAACTCATCATTTATTCTATGCAACAGGTTTAGATTAAATTCGGCCGTCACGTCCTGGCTATCGTTATACGCCGCATGCAGAAGCTTTTCATCCTTCTTTAAATCAACGCCGATCAACAAGCTCCCGCCCTGACCTAACACCTGTGCAATATGACGCATGAAGACAATGGCATCATCAGGTTCAAAATTACCAATACTGGAGCCTGGAAAAAAAGCCACTTTATGAATATTCGGAGGGCAAAAGTGAAGTTTTACATTCGCGGTAAAATCCATGCAACTGGCATGGATATCAAGCCAGGGATATTCATTTGAGAGTTGTTGAACCGCACCGAACAAATGCACGCGTGAAATATCCATGGGCATGTATGCAGTGGGTTGTATTTCATCCAGCAAATAACGAACCTTCTCACAGCTACCGCTACCCGGTTCAATCAGCAGACACTGTTCACCGATCAGGCCAGCGATTTCTTCCGCATACTGTGTTAAGAGGGAAATTTCGGTTCGTGTCTGATAATATTCAGGCAGTTCGCATATCGCATCGAACAACCGGGATCCTTTAGCATCATAAAAGAATTTAGGGGGGATTTTTCGTGGCGACTGTTTTAGTCCCTCGATGACTTCGGTATAAAAATCATCGGCTAAGGGTTGATCGTCATAAAACTGTACCACGCCATGTTCCTGATAATGCATAAAACATCCTCTGCTAATTTAACCCTGACATCGCAGGCCGTTCGCACAAGACCAGCCTGGATACATTGCTCATCTGTCTGCTCATAGTAAGAAATGAACTTCCCCGCCGCAAGTTGCAGGTTTACATTTATGCGAACTATTTTCTCTCGGCCTGCCTGATCCAAGGACAATATTAATCGTTGCATAAGTATTTGCATCATAGCCCCCTCTCCCCTCTGGGAGAGGGTTGGGGTGAGGGGATAAAATACATGCAAATACTTATGCAGCGATTAATATCATGAATGTCATTTCCCGTTCTGTTTATTGCAGAGCAAATAAAAATCCCTGACATCCCGTCAGTTTGTTGCTAAAGTCAATTTATCGTTAAATCGGACGTTCCAGATCTCTCGTTCTTCCGGAACCTTACAATTTTGTGATAGTCACATCTACGAAAAAATATAGGTTGACTATAAAACTAATACTAAAAAAGGAACTTTCATGTTACCTCAATTGCCACTTGATAAATGGGAAGACACCAAGAACACCCTGCATTTATTTATGCAAATCGTGGGCAAAATTCGACTCAGCCTGTTTCCTAAAACAAACCACTGGTGGCATGTGCCCCTGTATGTCTCCTGCCGAGGACTTAGCACCCGCCCTATTCCCTATATTGAACGCTGGTTCGAGATTCAGTTCGATTTTATTGATCATCAATTGCATGTTTTGTGTAGTGACGGCCGTCAGGAATCTTTTTCATTAGAGGGCCAGTCCGTCGCCGACTTTTATCAATCATTATTTGGCGCCCTAAAGAAGATTGAAGTTCAGGTTTCGATTACCGCCAAACCCTATGATGTCCCCTTCAGCAACATCCCTTTTGCAAAAGACACGACACATACCAGTTATGATCCGCAATGGGTCACAAAATACTGGCAAGCACTGGGCTTTGTGAATTCCACCTTTGAGATTTTTCGCGCCCGTTTTATCGGTAAAAGCACGCCCGTCCATTTGTTCTGGCATCATGCTGATCTGGCGCTAACACGTTTTTCCGGTAAAAAAGCGCCTACACTCGAAGGACGATCCAAAGCCGATCAGGAAGCCTACTCACATGAAGCTATCAGTTTTGGTTACTGGGTGGGGGATGATACCGTGCGCGAACCCGCGTTTTACGCCTATGTTTACCCTGAGCCTGAAAACATGACGGATGAACCACTAACCCCCACTGAAGCAACGTGGTTTACCGATTATGGCTATGCCATGGCATTTTTACCCTATGAAGCGGTACGCAAAGCAAAGCACCCGACTGAGTATTTACTCGACTTTCTGGAAAATGCTTATCAACTCTGCGCCAGACGCGCCGACTGGGATGTTGAAAGTTTAACGTTAGTACCTTAGAAATAATTTTCTGTGCATTTTACAGAAAATTATTTCGTGAAGGTACTTATCTTGTGGTTTATCCAGGTTAGAACAAACATAACAAAAAACACGCCGGCAACTAAAGCGGATCGATCCTTTGGCCGGTTAATGCTGCAAGTCGAGCAGATTATTAGTGACCATACAGAGGCGGTAAACAGGTATCTATTGATTACAAATTAATTCACAGGGTAAACTAACAAAACTAAAAACTCACTTTAAGAGGCGATGTGTGAAATTCTCTGAATTAAAAAAATGGCTAAGATGCGGTTCCTGGGATTTTGTCGTAAATAGCCGAACCGGAGTTTATTCTAAAAATTATAGCAGCTTTAACTGGAAAAATAACACCCTGTATTTTCGCCCAGGCACTGCCGATACCGGTGCCATATATGAAATTCTCATTCGTCCAAGTAAACCACAACGAGCAAACCGGATTTTCTTCAAACAAAAAAAACTGGAATACTGGGTACCTGAAGAAATTAATCCTTCTGTTATTCTGGATATCGGCGGTAACATTGGAACCACGTCAGTTTATTTTTCCAACCGGTTCCCGAGGGCAAAAATATATACCTTTGAGCCAGTCGCGGATAACTACAAATTATTAGAGAAAAATGCCACCAATAGTCCTAACATAAGCACATTCAACGTTGGATTAGGCGATCATGATGGTGAAATTGATATTTATGAGTGCAACGAAGAAGGCAACACAGGTGGTTTCTCCATATATGAATTGGATGTGGATAAAAGTAAAAAACAAACTATTATCCTGAAAAATGCCAATAAAATCCTGGCAGATAATAATATTACTCAAGTTGATTTAATAAAGATCGATACAGAAGGTGCCGAATACGATATCTTGACTACCATTGATAAAAACACTATCGCTAAAACCAAATGGATTTGCGGTGAATTACATGGCCATAAAGATTTTGAACTATTAGGTTATTTATCTGAGTGGTTTGATATTGGCATCAACAAGAAATTATACAATCGTCTGTCATTTTTCCATGCCAGAAACAAACTTTATGCTGACTCCATACCTTGGCGCGGCTAATTAATGTTTTGATAGCAAAAAGCAGCGTTTAAGCGATAAAAAGGCGATAAGATCAGGGTAAAAGATATAATTATCAGTTAGTTGCATAGGTCCGACCCCGTGTACTGCCGCAGGGTGAACGGTAATTTCTAAAGTGAACGGGTATTTGGAACCGCTATTTGCTCGATCAATGCCGTAGCCTGAACAGCATATTGCTGGCTGCGCAAAATAACGCCAGGATGGTCATTTTTTATTGTCCGCTTTTATCCCCTGCCACGCTTTCTGAGGTAGAATACGCCGTTTTTGCCTAAGGTTGTTTTGCCCGCTTTATACGCATGTCAGATCCTGAACTCCTGAGTCCCCTCACCCCGCCTGCGCCCCTGGCTGCCGGCAATGTTACCCGCTGGGGGCGGTTATACGGCAGTAGTTTCGCGCTGGTCATTGCGCACATGGCGCAGCAACATGCCGGGCCACTGGTCATCATCACGGCGGATGCCGCCAGCGCCCAGCGGCTGGAATATAGCATCCGTTTTTTCCTGGGTAAAACCCCGGTTCCCATTCTATCCTTCCCCGACCGGGAAACCCTGCCCTGGGATCATTTTTCACCCCATCAGGACATTACCTCCGAGCGTCTGGCCAGCCTTTACCGCCTGCCTGATCTGGATAAGGGCATTCTCATTGTGCCCATGCCCACTCTCATGCACCGGCTGCCGCCCCGGCATTATCTGGATGGCCACGCGCTGCTGCTGGAAACAGGACAGAAACTGGATCTGGAAGCCATGCGCCTGCGGCTGGAGATCAGTGGCTACCATTGTGTGTCCACGGTGATGGAACACGGCGAATTCGCCGTGCGCGGCAGTTTGCTGGATCTCTACCCCATGGGCAGTCGGGAAGCCTACCGCATCGAGCTGTTTGATGATGAAGTTGAAAGCATCCGCATGTTCGATCCCGAGACTCAGCGCTCCAGTGACAAGGTAGACCAGATCCGCCTACTGCCCGCGCGTGAATTCCCCCTGAATAAAGAAGGCATTAGCCACTTCCGCCAGGCTTTCCGGGCAAAATTCACCGGCAACGCACATCACTGCCCGCTCTACCGCGATATCAGCAATGGCATGGCCACCCCCGGCATCGAATATTATCTGCCCCTGTTCTTCGAACACACCGCCACCCTGTTCGACTACCTGCCTGACAACACCCTGTTACTGAATCTGGAAAATATCGAAGCCGCAGCCGAAACATTCTGGGACGAGATCGGCGAGCGTCATGAACAGATGCGCCATGATACCGAGCGTCCGATGCTCTCTGCCGCCGAGGTTTTTCTACCGGTCAACGAAATCTTCGCCGCCTTCAAACGCTACCCCCGGATTGAGCTACAGCAATTCAAACTTCTACCGGAAAGCGCGACCAGCAGCGGCCTGCAATTTGCCACCAGTGCCCCGCCGGAACTGCATCTGGACATTCGCGCCGACGAGCCGGCCAGCGCATTGAAAAACTTTCTGGCGGGATTTAAAGGACGGCTGCTGTTCGCCGCCGAGACCAGCGGGCGACGGGAATACCTGCTGGAACTGCTGCACAGCTATGACATCTATCCCGCCAGCGTGGATAGCTGGAGCGATTTTCTTGACGCCGACAATCCGCTGGCCATTACCGTTGCGCCACTTGAGCAGGGATTGCTGCTGAGTCATCCCGCTCTTATGGTTATTGCCGAGCCTCAACTATTCGGCGCCCGGGTCATGCAACGAAGGCGGCGTAAAAAAAGTTCGCGCGAAGTTGACAGCATCATCCGCAATCTGGCCGAACTCACCGTCGGTGCCCCGGTAGTGCATGAAGAGCACGGCGTTGGTCGTTATCTCGGCCTGCAAACCCTGGACATCGCTAATCAGACAACCGAGTTTCTCAGCCTTGAATATGCCGCCAATGACAAGCTTTATGTACCGGTCAGCTCCCTGCACCTGATCAGCCGCTATACCGGCGCCGATCCGGAACACGCCCCCCTGCACCGCCTCGGCAGCGGTCAGTGGGAGCGCGCCAGGCGCCGCGCCAGCGAACGGGTACGGGACGTGGCCGCCGAACTGCTGGACATCTACGCCCGCAGAGAGGCCCGTAGCGGCTTCAGCTATCCCCTGGATGAAGCTCAATACCGCGCCTTCGTCGCTGCTTTTCCCTTTGAAGAAACCCCGGATCAGCAGACTTCGATTGACAAGGTGCTGGAGAACATGCGCTCGGACAAGCCCATGGATCATCTGGTCTGCGGTGATGTCGGTTTCGGCAAAACCGAGGTCGCCATGCGCGCCGCCTTTGTCGCCGTGCAGGCCGGCCGCCAGGTGGCCGTACTCGTGCCCACCACCCTGCTCACCCAGCAACACACGGAGAATTTTCGCGATCGCTTCGCCGACTGGCCGGTGCGCATCGAATCCCTGTCCCGCTTCAATTCCGCCAAAGAGCAAAAACAGATTCTTGCCGATCTGGAAACAGGCCAGATCGACATTATCATCGGCACCCACAAGCTGCTGCAAAAAAACATCCAATATAAAAATCTGGGGCTGGTCATCATCGACGAGGAACACCGTTTCGGGGTGCGCCAGAAAGAAACCTTCAAGGCCATGCGTGCCGAAGTGGATATTCTGACCCTCACCGCCACGCCGATTCCCCGTACCCTGAACATGGCCATGTCCGGACTGCGGGATCTGTCTATTATCGCCACCCCACCGGCCAAACGTCTGGCAATCAAGACCTTTGTCACCGAATGGAAAGCGGCGTTAGTCAAGGAAGCCTGCCTGCGTGAACTCAAACGCGGCGGCCAGGTGTATTTCCTGCATAATGACGTACAGACCATCGAGAAACAGGTCAGCACATTACAGGAATGGCTGCCGGAAGCGGATATTCGCCATGCCCACGGACAGATGCGCGAACGCGAACTGGAGCAGGTCATGTCAGACTTTTACCATCAGCGTTTCAATATTCTGGTCTGTTCCACCATTATCGAAACCGGCATCGACATTCCTTCCGCCAACACCATTATCATGAACCGCGCCGATCGTTTCGGTCTGGCCCAGCTCTATCAGTTGCGTGGCCGTGTGGGACGCTCCCATCATCGCGCCTATGCCTATCTGATCATTCCGCCACGCAAAACTATCAGCGTCGATGCGCGCAGGCGCCTGGAGGCTATCGAATCCATCGAAACCCTGGGCACCGGCTTCACTCTGGCCAGTCACGACATGGAGATCCGCGGCGCTGGTGAACTACTGGGTGACGAACAGAGCGGACAGATGATTGAAATCGGCTTCAGCCTGTACAGTGAATTGCTGGAACGAGCCGTCAAGGCACTAAAAGAAGGTAAAGAGCCGGAACTGGATCAACCCCTGTTCCACGGTGCCGAAATTGATCTGCATGCCCCGGCGCTGATCCCGGAAGACTATTTGCCTGACATCCATGAACGCCTGATCATGTACAAACGTATCGCCAGCGCCGCCGATAAAGATGCTCTGCGTGAACTGCAAGTGGAGATGATCGATCGTTTCGGCCTGCTGCCCGAGGCACTCAAAACTCTGTTCAACGTGACCGAGCTAAAACTTCGGGCCACCCGGACCGGGATCAAAAAAGTCGACCTTGGCAACAGCGGAGGACGCATTCTATTTGTCGAACAGCCCGACATCGATCCCATGACCATTATCAAGTTAATTCAGGGTCAGCCGGATCGTTACAAACTCGACGGCAGTGACAAGTTACGCATCATTCGGGAACTTCCGGATACCGAAGCCCGCCTGAATGCGGCCAACCGTTTACTCGATCGGCTGCAGGCCAGGACATGACTCCGTTATGAATAGCTAAATATTAATCGTTGCAACAGTATTTGCCTGTATTTTATCCCCTCACCCCAACCCTCGTCGCTCTCGCCCATCCATGGGCTTCGCAACATAAGGTCATCCATGACCAAATCCCAGAGGGAGAGGGGGGGAATGGTGCCAATACTTATGCAACGATTAATCTCTTTGGGTTTAATTCCCCGCTGCTTGCAGCGAAAAACAGTAGGATGGGTAGAGCGAAGCAAAACCCA
>VAOU01058004.1_pt1 | contig 15267 bp, 9 predicted proteins | sample 3393871 | NCBI WGS metagenome assembly VAOU01 (sample SAMN08290440, study PRJNA428436) | hydrothermal vent metagenome | isolation source: Deep-sea hydrothermal vent chimney | place: Atlantic Ocean: South-mid Altantic Ridge | depth 1820 m m
AAGCATATTTGGCAGAGTTCCAATACATAGAGTTGATATCGGGTGACGTAGCCACGCCGCCATCACCCAGCCCGCCTGCGCGGCCATCGGGGCCAATCATCAAAAAAGGAACAGCGGTAGAAATTACTCTGTTGCCACTGGCCCGGCCACCTACATTACCATAGTTCTGAGCGTGGCTACTGAAAAAGAATAAAACCAATGCGGAGAGTAAAAAAAATCTTGTTTTCATAAAAACCTTATTATTAAAAATGGTGTGCAAATCTAACGAATTAAAAATTGTTTTATTATTTCATCTGATTCATTTTCATTTGTTTTTTTTCAAATAGCCGGCAAAAATTTATCTAACGGATAAAAACCAACTTATTACGCAGGTATTTTGTCTGCCCATCCGGAGCAGTTACCTGTAATTGATAGATATAGATGCCGCGGCTGATTTTCTCTCCGGTGTCGGTAGTACAGTTCCAGTGTATTCTTCCGGAAGTGAAGCCTCCCGGTGTCAACTCCCGTTTCAAACTCTTCACCCGACGTCCATCCAATTGATAAATATCAATCCTTACTTTAAGCACCTTCCCTGCCTGGTTATGGTCAAACACAAAGTCTGTTGCATCGGTCACCGGGTTGGGCATATTGACCAAATGTTCTATCACCAGCTTTGAAGAAGGTTCCACTACAAACGACAGTTTAGCCGTAGATGAATTATTGTACAAATCCCATGCTTTCAAACTAACAACATGTTCTCCATTGGACAATCCGGTAAGCTGAAAGCTGACCGTGCCTTTGGTGAAATCACCTTTATCGGCCACATAGTAAGCATTCAGGTTATAACTTTGGGACAGGTTATCATCCAGCGTAGCTACAATGTTATGTCCAATACCATTACCGGTAGTATTGATACCACTTTGATCGCTTAGCAGAGCATAAAGCACAGGATCAGTATGGGTGACATCGCCCGGGGAGAAGGTAGAATCGTTCATGTATATACGTATGACAGGGCCAACAGTGTCCGGTACAGCCTGGTCATCAAATCCGCCCACAACAATATTTTCGTTATAGCCGTGGCCGTCGCTTTGTCCATTATCGAAGTAATAACTGATGCGTCCCTTACCAAATTTATAAGCAATGTCTTTGGGAACGACGAAAGAGAAGTCGAAAGACCCGTTGTTAATAGCTGCTTTCCCTTTAAACAGAATACTGTTCCACATGTAAAAGGTTGTTACGCGGCTGTCAGGGTCGGTGCCGAGCGTTGAAATGGCGGATTCTTTATCATATACCGTGGAAAAGATGGTTCCGTTGTAGTCGTTTATTTTTTGGCCGTTGTCGTCGGTGACAATACCCTGAATCCGTACTTTCGACAAAGCTTTCAAAGTGTCAGGTTCTCCAACTATTACAGCTTTGGTATTGATGTAAGTCGTTTTTGCCTGATCTTTCGGATAATCCATTTTCAGGGCAGGGTCACCAATCAAAACGAATTTTTTATCGTTATCGCCACCCAGTACTTTCGCATGCATGATGATATCGCCAAAACGGGGATAAGCACCATTGACCTTTTCAAACATATTATTTCTGAAAATAGCCATATTGAGCGCAAGGTTAGCGCTGGCATAGGTGGCTCGCGTAGTGGTAAACAGGGAAACAGCACCGCCGTTTGGGTTCAAAAAGACAAGCTCTCCCGCCGAAACAAGCCCCGGGTTATCATATCGTGTGAATTCGCAGGTAGCCGTAATAAAAACGGTAAGTTTATCTTTGTTCGTCCAGGAATTTATATCGGCGATGGTGAGAAAACGCTCGTGACCAAGTCCGACCTCTCCACCATGACCGGTATAGTTAAAGATCAGGGTCCCTTCATCAATGGAGGAGTTAATGGCTTCATTCAATTCGGGTGCGCGCTGGCCGCTGGGAGTTGAAATCTGAGGAAAAGCATCAAGATACAATTTATTCAGCCCGTAAACCGGATAGTAGCTGTTGAGGAATTTAGTGAGCGTTTGAGCATCATTTAGATGCCGGTTATAATCGCCATCATCAGCCACAAAAGTTAACCGGTTACGCCATGGGCCCATGGTTTGCGGCGAGTTTGATGCATAGCTAATACTCTTATCCACAGCAACTTTAGCCTCTTCAGGTGTATCTACAGGGAAACGGCCTATACCGATATCCACACGGTCGCTGCTGCTGGCACCTTCGCCGTAATCCAGATAACCGAAATAGTCGTCGGAGGCGATGGAACTGATAGTATTGAGCGAATAGACGGACTCCCAGCATGGGACAAAATTGGTATTGTCCGGCAAGCGGTTTTTGTAATCGTAAGAAGCATCACCAAAAAGCAGGAGATATTTCAACTCTTTTCCGGCATCACTCTGGTCATAAATATGCTTGACAAAATCGCGAATACCTGTAATATCATGTGTTCCGGAAGAAAATTCATTGTAAATCTTTTGCGGGGTAGTTACGTAAACCACCATACCATCTTTCTGCCGATGGAAGTTGGCCAGCCTCCGGGCCTGGCTCAAAAAATCCGGATAAGCAATAATCAGGTAATCAATATTCTTAATGGCATGCAGGTTCTGATTTTCCACTTCTCCCACAAATTCAGGCGAATAGTCATCACTACCATCAAAGGCAACAAAAGTCTTTAGCGGTGCAATGTCCGTATTAAAAGTTACCCCGCCGGAAACAGGCTGTGTATTTACCTTTTTTGGAGCCAGCGGTTGCGAAACATCCCACACCACCACCTTATCAGAAGCCTGCAGATGATAGCGTGCAATGTTTCCGGAGGAAAAAAGATTTCTGAATTCCATCTGTCCCCCGTCAAAAATCAATTGCCGCTGCACGTTTACATCAATGTAATCAAGATAGCCCACCGAAGACGAAGAACTGCGTTGAAAAACTGTTTTTACGGAAATTTTATTCGCAGCGGGGGTAAATTCAAACTGAGTACTGCCGCCTTTCCCCACATCATAGCCGCTGGTGCCGGTTATGGGCATGTTCAGCGTTTTTTGTAATTGACCGTTGGTATATATCAAAAACCGGTTGGATGAAAAAGCTTTCGATGCAAACACCACCTTCAAATAAGCTTTTTTGGTTTCAATAACATGAGGAAAGTCAAAATCAAAGGTGTAGCTGGTGGTGAAATCATACACTTCACCGTACCAGGTTCTCCCTGTCCCGCCAAGGTTTCGTTCGTCCAGCTCATGAAAAGCATAGTCGGTAAAGCTGGTCACCTCAGCATCGGGTGTCCCCGAAACGGATTCCTGCCGGATACGCAGTCCCGGTTGTGGGCCTGATGTCAGGAAGTAATAGGCATAATCGTCGTAATAATTATTTTGGTGATTAAAATATCCGGCAGAGGTGTTGTATTTCCATACCACCGGACCCACTCCATAAAATAAAATATAGTCACCAGGGTCGAAACTTCCATCACCGCCATTCACCACTTCAATGGGGTTCTCCGTCAGGCCTGCCGGCCGGGGCGCATTATTCTTTTCAGGCAAAATTCCACCGCCGTTTCCGTAAAGGGCGATGTTAGCCGGATTGGCATCAACAGGGAAACCCATACTTTTCAAATCGTTGTAGGTCAGTTTGTAAAGACCACTTTTGTTAATGCGTATCTTAAACCACTTACCTGAAGCCAGTACCGAATTGGATAACAACTGCTGTTTTGTGATAGCAGATGCAGCCGGCAGATCCTTTACATCAATGTTCACTTTAAACGAAAGGAGCTTCTCAAACAGTTTCTTTTTCGGGTTCCATCGAACCGGCACCAAATGCACCACGGCATAAGGCTGTTTGCGGGCAATAGATAGGCCAACCCTAAGCCGGAAAGTAGTATCTGTAAATCCTTTTTCTGAAAGCCATTGGGCTACTGCTGCATCCACAGACTGTATTTTCTTGTCGGAAAGTCTTGCTTTGAGTTGTACCTGTGCCGAATGAATAGGAACAACTTTGTTGAAAACGGGCAGAGCATCAGGAACGGAGAAAGTAGCGCCACGGAAAGAAAGGCGCTGAAACAGAGTCCCATTTTCGGTTTTCAAATGCTGCAACCCCTGCCATTGAAGCGTATCCCCAAAAGAGTAGTCAATGGCATAACTTAAAAACGGAAAGGTTACAAGCAGAAGGAAAAATGTGAGTCTTTTTATTTGCATAGAAATTCTTTCGATGGCAAATATATTGAATTAGGTATAAATGCTTTGTTAAAAAACGGACAAAAAAGATTTTTATTTTATACGGGAAGAGAGATAACGGGAAATTATAGATGATATGTTTCAGACGGGAACGGACGTGTCGAAGGTTCTTCAAGCGAGGAGGCTTGAAGCGAAGATAGTGTTGATACAAGAATATTTTATCAAGATTTTTTCCTTAAAATTAAATATTCAGACTTAATTTTTTACATTTGCATCTTTCACGTTAAAGAAATTAACGTCCGGAGACAATAAAAACCGTTAGAGATAGTTATACATCAAGGAAAAATTAATGGCAATAAAAATGCTGAAATTCAATAAACTTTATTTGATTATCCTCTCACTTGGCACAATGCTTATGTTTATAACATCATGCAGCAAGGGTGGGAAAAATATTTCACGTACTACCGGCTGGGCTTACAACAATCCCAAAAATGGCGGTTTTGAGGTAACGCCTTCAAAAGAGCAAAAAACCGGGCCGGGGCTGGTGTTTATTGAAGGCGGTACCTTTACTATGGGTGCTACGGAAGAAACACCGTTTTATGAATGGGATAACCGCCCGCACAATGTGACGGTGAATAGTTTTTATATGGATGAAACAGAGGTCAGCAACATTGCTTATCTGGAATATATTTTTTGGCTGCAAAGAGTTTACGGTGCAGATTACCCGACAGTAGTACAGAAAGCACTTCCTGACACTACAGTTTGGCTTAAAAAGATGACATACAACGAACCTCTCGTAGAGAACTATTTCAGGCATCCTGCTTATCATCATTATCCTGTTGTGGGTGTCAGTTGGCTGCAGGCCAACGCTTATGCATCATGGCGTACAGACCGCGTCAACGAACAGCTTCTCATCAATGCCGGATACCTTGATTACGACCCGGATCAAAAAGATGACAACTCATTTAGTACAGAAGCGTACCTGTCCGGTCAGTACCAGGGCTTGGTAAAAGAAGGGAAAAAAGACCTGAATCCCAACAGCACCGGAGTCAGGAAAGTCCGTTTTGGCGATGGTATTTTGCTTCCACATTACCGGCTCCCCACCGAAGCCGAATGGGAGTATGCCGCACTCGGGCTGATTGGTAACACAGTGAACAACCGGGTGACAGAACGGAAAGTTTATCCATGGAACGGAAAAGGGTTGCGCTCGGACAACAAAAAACATTACGGAAGCTTTGTTGCCAACTTTAAAATAGGCAGAGGTAATTATATGGGTGTTGCAGGAGACCTGAACGATGGTGCCAGCATTCCGGCTCCGGTTATGTCATACTGGCCTAATGATTTTGGCCTATATAATATGGCTGGTAATGTGAGTGAGTGGGTAATGGATAAATACTCGCCTGCCGCTTTTGAAGAAGAAGGTGATTTTGACCCCTATTATGGTGACAATTTTAAAACACTAAAACGTAATATGGATGGACAAGTTGCCCAGAAAGACAGTCTGGGGCACATACCTCTTGTTCCGCTCAGCAAGAGTAAACTGGCACAAATAGAAAACACAACCCCTCCGCCCGATAATTTCAACATGAGTACATCTAAACGAAAAGGATTTGCCGAATATGGCGTCACTTCGTTGATTAACAGTAAGTCACGCGTCATTAAGGGTGGTTCATGGAATGATCCTCCTTATTATCTAAGTCCCGGCGTGAGGCGTTATATGGACGAAGACAAATCTTCAGCAACAGTGGGTTTCCGCTGTGCCATGAGCCGCGTGGGCAGTCCCATATCAACAAAACGAAGAAAGAAATAATATTTAAAAGAAATGATTAATTTTAAGGGCTGTTTCCCGGTAACCGGAACAGTCCTTTTTTTATGGGTATGAAAGATATCGAAAAAATAGTTATGCTCTTCCGCCAACATTCCGGTATCAGCACCGATACGCGGAAGCTGAAAAAAGGCAATCTCTTTTTTGCCCTTTCGGGAGAAAAATTTAATGGTAATCGATTTGCTGCCGAAGCTCTTGAAAAAGGTGCAGCAGCAGTCATTGTGGATGACCCCGAATTTGTTCAGGAAAATGACAGCCGCTATATTCTTGTGGAAAATACGTTGAATGCGTTGCAAGAACTGGCAAAATTTCATCGGCAGCAGTTTGATATTCCTCTATTGGCTATCACGGGCACCAACGGAAAAACCACTACCAAAGAACTTTGTGCAGCCGTACTCTCTTCCGAGAAAACCATCTGTTTTACCAAAGGAAATTTCAATAACCACATCGGTGTTCCGCTAACACTGCTGAGCATCCGGGAAGAAACGTCAATGGTCATTGTGGAAATGGGCGCCAACCATCCGGACGAAATAGCAAAGCTTTGCGAGATGGCACAGCCTACTCACGGGCTTATCACAAACATAGGCAAAGCACATTTGGAAGGATTTGGTGATTTTCAGGGTGTTATCAAGGCCAAAAAAGAGCTGTATCAATTTTTAAAAAATAATGCGGGAACCGTGTTTGTCAACAAAGACAACCCACTCCTCATGGAGCTTTCGGAAGGAATTACAGGCATCACTTACGGCAATCCACCAGCCGATGTGGAAGGAAAACTTATAAAGAACGGGCTACTCACTGAAATCATCTGGTACCGGGAAACCGGCAATACGAATATCCAAACACAGCTTTACGGCAGCTACAACTTTGGTAATGTTATGGCCACCATAGCTGTGGGAAAACATTTCGGGATTTCGGATTCGGGTATCACCCGGGCACTCAAAAGTTACCAACCTGATAATAATCGCTCCCAGCTTTACCAAACGCAAAACAACACATTAATTTTGGATGCATACAATGCCAACCCGGAGAGTATGGCGCTGGCTATTGACGACTTTGCCGCACACCGGTTTTCAAATCCGGTTCTTATTCTGGGCGACATGTTTGAACTCGGGAAATCGGCTGAGGAAGAACACAATAAGATTGTTGAAAGACTAAAAATAACAGACTTTCAACAGGTTATTTTTGTCGGGAAAGACTTTTACAAAACCGTACCGGCACATCTATACAGGAAATTTGTCACAACAAAAGAAGTAGCACAATATTTAAAAAGCCATCCCATAAAAGATGCACACATCCTCATCAAAGGCTCGCGCGGGATGCAACTGGAAAACATCATTCAATATCTGTAACTATGGCGACACACTTAGCACTTGGAATCATGTCGGGAAGCTCACTGGATGGACTGGATATGGCTTTTTGCGAGTTCACGGAAAAACAGAACTGCTGGACTTACCGGATAGTAGTTGCCGAAACGCTTCCCTATCCAGAAGAATGGAAAATGATATTGCAGGAAAGCTACTATTCCGATGGAAAAAAGCTGGCAGAAAATGATGTGGCTTATGGTAAATATCTCGGGGGAAAAGCGAGTAATTTTTTAAAGAAATACCATTTAAAACCGGATATTGTTGCTTTGCACGGGCATACTGTTTTTCATCAGCCCGAAAAAGGGTTCAGCCTGCAACTTGGTAACGGGCAGGCCGTTGCAATAGCCTCTGGCATTGAGACCGTGAGTGATTTCCGCAACAAAGACATTCTGTTGGGCGGACAGGGCGCACCTTTGGTACCCATTGGCGACAAACTGCTGTTTGCCGAATATGGCTATTGTGTAAACATCGGTGGCATTGCCAACATTTCGTTTGAAGAAAAAGGAGAGCGGCTGGGTTACGACGTTTGTGCTGCCAATCAGTTGCTGAACCACCTCAGCCGGCAGATGGGAAAACCTTACGACAAAAACGGGGAAACAGCTTTGCTGGGGAAGTTGGATAAGTCTCTTTTCGATGAGTTGAACAGTATCGAATTTTACCAACAGCTTTACCCAAAATCGCTAAGCAATGAGCAGGTACGGGAAACCTTTCTTCCCATACTTGACAGTTCACCGGCATCACTGGAAGACAAGCTATACACCGTTGTAAAACACATCGCCTTTCAGACTGCCAAAGCAACGGATTCCTCTTCCGGAAAAAAGATGCTGCTCACCGGTGGCGGTGCACACAATTCTTTTTTGGTCGAAGCTATTCGCAGAGAATGCCCGCAATCAGTCTATCTCCCCGATATTCAAATCATTGATTTCAAAGAAGCCCTGATTTTTGCTTTTATGGGGATTTTACGCAAAGTTGGCCGCATCAACTGCCAGGCCTCTGTCACCGGAGCCGAACAGGATTCTTCGGGAGGAGTTATCTATTTGCCGTAATTTCTGCAGAAAGTGAACAGCAAAGTATCAGAAAAAGTTCATCCCGGTATTTCTGAGAATTACCGGGATGAACACATCTAACAAAAATTCGTTTTTCTAATGATGAAAAATCAGCTCGTTTTGTAACCAGTAAGTAAAAATACCGGCAAAGTAGCCAAGCAGAGCCAGCCAGGCAATTTTTTTCATGTACCAGATAAAATCAATTTTTTCAAGAGCCATGGCTACAATGCCGGCAGCCGAACCGATAATCAGAATACTTCCACCTGTTCCTGCTGCAAAGGCCAGTAGTTCCCAGAATGCACCATTTTGTACAAAATGCTGCACGAAAGCCTGATCGGAAGAAGCAGCAACCAAAGCATGTGTCATAATGGGATACATACCCATGGCAGCGGCAGTAAGCGGTACATTATCAATGATAGAGGAGAGTAATCCGATAGCACCGTTAATCAGATAGATATTGTGCATGTGTTTGTCAAAATAATCAGCCATTAACTGCAAATGACCTGCTGATTCCAGCGCTGCTACTGCTGAGAGAATTCCAAGATAAAATAAGATGGTAGGTATATCCACTCTTTTCAAGATGCCCACAACCGTAAATTTACGTCTGTCTTCAGAAGAACCGTTCTTGTGTATAAACTCAGTGGCAACCCAAATAACACCCAAACTGAAAAGCATTCCCATATACGGAGGTAAGTCGGTAAGCTCTTTAAAAACCGGAACAAAAATCAATCCGCCAATACCGAGAATCAACATGAGCATCCGTTCACCCGGTTTTGTACTGAAGCTGTCTGATTTGGCTATATCCGGTTTTTCAACATGTCCCTTCATATAGATAGAAACCACAGCAAGAGGAATTATCAGACTAACAATACTGGGCAGGAAAACCATTCCCATGATATCCAGGGCTGTAACCTGTCCGCCAATCCACAGCATGATAGTCGTTACATCGCCGATAGGTGTAAATGCACCACCCGCATTGGCTGCGATAACAATCATACTGGCGAAAAACCATCGTGACTTTTTATCTTCAATCAGCTTACGCAATAGTGCTATCATCACTATAGTAGTAGTCATGTTGTCCAGCACTCCCGACAGGAAAAAAGTAATGGTAGCCACCGTCCACAACAGTTTAACCTTACTTGTCGTCTTAATTCTATCCGTAATAACCCTGAATCCTTCATGCTGGTCCACTGTTTCCACAATGGTCATGGCGCCGAGAAGGAAAAACAATATTTCTGACAAATTACCTAAATGAGAAATTACTTCATGGTTGGTAATAAAATATTTCATTTGGGCAAGCAGACTGACACCTTCATATTTATGTTTAAAATTAGCCAGATCCGAGCTCTTCAGGAAATGTTCCCACGCAGGGCTGAACCCCAGATTAAGAATACCGGGCAGGCCAAAGATATAAACAACCCAAATGACTACGCCCAGCAAAAGGGCTGAAGCTGCTTTATCAACCTTAATAGGCTCTTCCATGGCAATGGCAAAATAGCCCAAAACAAACACGATAATCATCAAGATAAATGTTGTCATCTTTTCTTTTGTTTTTATTTGTAAAAAAATATCGGCAAAACTATCTAAATTCTAATATTAAACGGTTTAATATCACCCATATAATAAATTCTAAATTTCAGTTTATAATTGATACAGATAAGCATATCCGATAAAAAGCAACTTATTATCAGAAAAGAATCTAACAGTCAGACAAATACGGGACAATGTTTATCACATGTGGAAAAGAATCAAATCCTGCAACCAGTAAATCAGAATGCCGCCAAAGTATCCAATCAATGCCAGCCAGCTGATTTTCTTCATGTACCATATAAAGTCAATTTTTTCCAATGCCATTGCGGCAACGCCGGCAGCAGAACCAATGATTAAGATACTTCCACCCGTTCCGGCAGCATAAGCGAGCAGTTCCCAGAAAGCACCATCCTGTATGAAATGAAGCAAATAAACAGGTTCGGCAGAAGCAGCTACCATAGCGTGTGTCAGAATAGGATACATACCCATGGCACCAGCCGTAAGCGGTACGTTATCAACAATGGAAGAGAGTAAGCCAATAGCAGCATTGATACCATAAATGTTATGAACATTTTTGTCAAGCCAGTGACTGGCAAGAGCCAGATGACCGGCAGACTGAAGCGCAGCAACAGCCAGCAAGATACCAAGGAAGAAGAAAATGGTCGGAATATCTACCTTTTTCAGTACGCCCATAACGGATAATTTCCGGCGATCCTCTATTGTTTTACCTTTATGAATTAACTCCGTGGTAATCCAAATTACACTTAAACCAAACAACATTCCCATGTAAGGAGGCAGATGAGTAATTGTTTTAAATACCGGGACAAATATTAGTGCGCCTATCCCCATAAAGAGCATAAGTTTACGATCGAATGGCGTGGTAAATGCAGCTGTTTCAGTTACATCAACTTTGGGTTTTTCCACTGTTCCTTTCAAGTAAACAGAGACAATAAGTAAGGGAAAAAGCATATTGAAGACACTGGGAACAAATACCATGGCGATAATGTTGGCAGCTGTAACCTGTCCGCCTATCCAAAGCATAATGGTTGTAACATCGCCAATGGGCGAAAACGCACCTCCCGCATTGGCAGCAATAACTACCATACTGGCAAAGAACCATCGGGTTTTCTTATCCGCCACCAGTTTGTTCAACAAGGTAACAATTACAATGGTCGTTGTGAGGTTATCCAAAATGGCTGACATAAAAAAGGTGAGGATACTAAGAATCCATAAAAGCTTCACCTTACTGGTAGTCGTAATTTTATCTGTAATAAGATTAAAACCCTGATGCTGATCTACCGTTTCCACGATGGTCATAGCGCCAAGCAGGAAGAAGAGTATCTCACTGATATCTCCAAGATGTTCAACAACTTGTTTGTCAACCACAAAATATCTCATCTGTTCAAGAAGTGTGGCATGAGGATGGGCTTTCAGGAAAACGGTCATCAGGGAACTCTCGCTGAAATTTTTCCATGCATCACTGAAACCGAGAGAAAGAATACCGGAGACATCTATCAAGTAAACGGCCCAAATGACAACCCCCAACATCAAAGCCGATGCTGCTTTATCAATTGACAGCGGATGTTCCAAAGCTATAGCAGTATATCCGAGAATAAACACCACTACCATTAAGGTAAAACTAAACATATCTGTTTGCGTTAGTTAATAATAATAAATTTGAAAATAATTAGTGACAAATGTAAGGAAAGAATTTAATCCGGTTCCTACCTTAAAAAGTTTAATCATTACATGTTGGAATAAATTATTTAATGCCTGAATAGCGGTCTGTTATTCTATGCCGAAAAGTATAATAATTTACCGGTTTTTAAGTTTAACTAACAGTGTAGTGTTTAAAAGAAACAGAACAGGCAATATTCATTTACGCCACAGCTTGTATTTTTACAACTTAATTTTTTAAGGATATAAATTATGATAACAGCCATTATTCTTCAGTTCCACGAGATGGTACAGGTTATAGGAGCAGAAGCAGGTAAAGGAGAAATCAGCCTGCCTATTATCCAACTGGTGGAAAAAGGAGGATGGATTATGGCCATTCTTGGATTTCTTTCGGTGATTGCAGTTTATATTTTCATCGAAAGATACCTCGTCATCAGTAGATCCTCCCGTGAGGATAAGAATTTCATGAACAACATCAGGGAGTTTATTCTGAGTGGCAAATTAGACTCGGCCAAAGCGTTGTGCCAGACAAACAATTCGCCTATTGGCAGAATGATTGAAAAAGGATTGCTCAGGCTGGGGAAACCACTCAACGACATCAACGCGGCCATTGAAAATGTGGGAAAGTTAGAAGTTTCGCAATTGGAGAAAAATGTGGCCGGGCTGGCGACCATTGCCGGTGCAGCGCCTATGCTCGGGTTTCTCGGAACGGTTATTGGTATGATACGCGCTTTTTATGATATGTCTATGGCCGGAAATAATATCAACATCGGGTTGCTTTCGCAAGGTATCTATCAGGCCATGATTACCACCGTGGGCGGATTGATTGTCGGCATCACAGCTTACATCTTTTATAACGTCCTCGTGGCAAGAATACAAAAAGTAGTTAATGTCTTGGAAATCAGGACTTCGGAATTTATGGACCTGCTCCATGAACCGGCTAAGAAAAGGTAACCTGCGAAACCGGATAATCAAATTGCGGATGTCCTAAATTCATTAAACAACCCGGAAAAATGGCTATAGAAACACGAAATAAAATTGATGCCAACTTCAACATGGCTTCCATGTCGGATCTGGTGTTCCTGCTTCTCATATTTTTTATGCTCACCTCCACCCTGGTGTCGCCCAACGCCATAAAACTGCTGTTGCCGAGCAGTAACAGTAAGACTATGGCCAAACAAAGCCTGACAGTTTATATTAATAAGTCACGTAACTTTTTTCTTGAAGATAAACCGGTAAAGCCTTCTCAGCTCAAACAACAGATTTATAGTAAAATAAGAACTAATACGCAAGCAACCATTGTTTTACGTGCGGACAAATCTGTTCCGGTACAAGATATCGTAACGGTAATTGATGCGATAAACCAAATAAATACCAAGTACAAAACCAAACATAAAATTATCCTGGCGACAAGCCCCAAAAGGTAAAATACTATGAAGTTGGACAAAGACAAGTGGAAAGCACTCATAGGAACCATCATTTTTCATGGTCTGATTTTGTTTGCTTTGGTATTTCTTGCTTTGCAAACACCACTCCCACTTCCCCGAGAACAAGGGGTAGAGGTTAGTTTGGGAACTTCCAACGCCGGGCTTGGAAATCAGGCTATGCAGACGCAACTAAAAACTATGAAGGCCAAACCATTACCCATACCCATTTCTCATCCGAAACTTCCATTGCCAAAACCGCAACCTAAACCAGCGGTGACCCATCAAAAGAATTTGACACAGAATACAGAGGAAGCTCCATCACTGGAAAAGAAGAAATCACCAAAAAAAAAGAAAACTGTTAAGCCGAAGAAGACAAAACCGGAGAAGAAGATTTCAAAAGAGCCTGTAACGAAAAAAAAGGTTGATTCATCCCGCGTAGTTAAAAAGACATTTCCTCAGAAAAAGCCCCAACCGGTGGTCAACCAGCGGGCACTGTTTAAACTGGCACCGGGAAACCAAAACCAAAGCCAGGGCGTCAAAACCGGAACGGGAGATCAGGGGAAACCACATGGGTTCAAGGAAAGTAATGCATACAACGGGCGTGGTGGCAAGGGACAGGGCATCTCATTCAGCCTCGGCAACCGCGGAGCAAAGTTTCTCGACAAACCTTCCGCTTCTTTTACCGAGCAGGGGACTGTGGTGGTAAGAATCGAAGTTAACCCGCAAGGCAAAGTTACCCATGCCCGGGTCTTTGCCAAAGGAACAACCGTGGTAAGCGAAAATTTAAGGCAATTGGCTGTGCGAGCCGCCGAGAACTCCCTTTTCAGTACCGACCCGACGGCACCCGGAATACAAATCGGAACCATTACCTACCATTTTATTTTGAAAAGATAGACCTAATAAACTTAAGTTCGATATAACGAATATTGAGAGTTATTTTAATGTGATAATGGAGTATTGGAGTGATGGGTGCCGGGATAAAAATCCCTACTTTTGCTGTATGAACTACGACGAAACTATCCAATGGCTTTTTAGTCAGCTCCCCATGTATCAGCGTGTGGGAGAGGCGGCTTACAAAGCCGACCTGGCTAACACCCGGGCGCTGCTGAAACTACTCGGTCAGCCACAGGAAAACTTCAGCGCCATCCATGTGGCCGGCACTAATGGTAAAGGCAGCGTTGCACACATTATCGCTTCCGTGTTGCAGCAGGCCGGTTACAAAACCGGACTTTACACCTCCCCACATCTGCGCGATTTTCGTGAACGTATTCGTGTAAACGGCAAAATGATTCCCCGCGAAAAAGTAACTACTTTCGTTGAAAGATACCATAATGATTTTGAGAAGATTAGATATTCTTTTTTTGAAATGACCGTGGGAATGGCCTACAGCTATTTTGCCGGAGAGAAAGTAGATTTTGCCGTACTGGAAACAGGCATGGGCGGACGGCTCGATTCCACCAACATTTCAAATCCGGTGCTGACCATCATCACCCACATTGATTTCGACCATACGCAGTTTCTCGGCGATACGCTGGAGGAGATTGCCGCCGAAAAAGCAGGCATCATCAAAAAAGGTGTTCCGGTGATTATCGGTCGAAGACAAAAAGAGACCACGCTGGTTTTTGAAAAAGCCGCCATAGACAAAAACACGCATCTTATTTTTGTGGAAGACCATTTTGAACTGCGAAAAATAGAGACCGGCCATCCGCTGGAAAAACATTATGATGTATGGCTTGACAATGAACTCTGGCTCGAAAATGTCAACAGCCCGCTGTTGGGAAATTACCAAACAGAAAATATCGCTACGGCACTGCAAAGTATTGTTGTGTTGAACAAATCGGGAGAAATTAGCATGGGAAAAGAGGTCGTTAGGGAGGGGTTGGAAAACACCGTTACGAACACCCATTTGATGGGCCGGTGGCAAATCATTGGTACGAACCCGCTGACTATTGCAGATACCGGTCACAACCGCGATGGGCTCATGGCTATCCGCAAACAACTGTTGGAAACCGACTATGAGCATCTGCATTTTGTTCTCGGCATGGTGTCCGACAAAGACCACGATGAAGTCCTGTCGTTATTGCCCCAAAATGCGACCTATTATTTTTGTAAAGCAGACATCCCCCGCGGGCTGGACGCCGAAATACTCAAAGAAAAAGCTTTCAAAGCGGGACTTAACGGCAACAGTTATCCTTCGGTGCGGCATGCCTACAATTCGGCGGTAAATAATGCCGGCCCACACGATCTGGTTTTTGTGGGCGGCAGTACTTTTGTGGTGGC
>VAOU01096596.1_pt1 | contig 15228 bp, 16 predicted proteins | sample 3393871 | NCBI WGS metagenome assembly VAOU01 (sample SAMN08290440, study PRJNA428436) | hydrothermal vent metagenome | isolation source: Deep-sea hydrothermal vent chimney | place: Atlantic Ocean: South-mid Altantic Ridge | depth 1820 m m
CAAGTGAAGGCGAAATCCGTTCGCCGAAACAAGTGAAGGCGAAATCCGTTCGCCGAAACAAGTGAAGGCGAAATCCGTTCGCCGTAGCAGGTGAAGGTGAAATCCATCCGCTGAAGCAGGTGAAGAGGGAACAACCATTTTGACCGCTTAAAACACCTGACCGGTTTACACCATGTTTATCATTTCTTAACAATTTTCATTTGTGAAGTAAACAAAGTTTTTCTTATCTTTACGTATAATTTAAAAGAAAAAACTATGATGGATGAATTAAGCTTGGTTTATACGGGGTCGAGAGTCGAAGGTATGTTTCTTGAAGATCTTTTGAAAGAAAACGGCATTGGCTGTATGAGAAAAGACACCCTCGAAGAAAGCATCGGTGCCGGTTGGGCTCAAGGCTCGCCGGAAGATGCTGTAAAAATTTTCGTGGAAACGTTTAACTATGAAAAAGCAAGAAAAGTCCTTGAGGACTATTTTGCTTCGAGAGACAAAAAGAAATAGGATGGCTTTCCCTTTCTAAGGCCTGCACTTCGTTTTATGGAAACAGCACTATTGAATTATTTTGTGTTTGACACACAGTTGCACTCTTCGTGCGATTTAAATCCTGACATCCTTGGAAAAGGAGCGGGAATTTACGAGGTTTTACGGGTGGAACAGGGGACGCCTGTGTTTTTGCAGGAACACATCGACCGTTTCTTTTCATCAGCAGCTTTGGAAAATATCCCCGTAGATATCTCCGGAAAGTTTATCCGGCAGTCTGTGAAGTTACTCATCGAACAAAACAGGATGCATCATGGGAATATCAAATTTATATACTATTGGAACAGCGCGAATGACCATCGGTTTATGGCTTGGGTTATGCCATTTTTCTACCCGGCAGCCACACATTATAATGTTGGTGTAGTGGTGGGAAGCATGCAGGCCGAACGCCAAAATCCCAATGCTAAAAAAATACTGTACAGCTTACGCAAACGGGCCGATGCCCTCATAAAAAAAGAAGGCTTTTGGGAAGTAGTTTATGTGAATAGCCGGGGTTATCTCACCGAAGGGAGCCGTTCCAATATCTTTTTTGTCCTTGGCAGTCATGTGCTGACACCGGAATTGTCACTGGTTTTACCCGGAATTACCCGCGCAAAGATATTACAACTTGCTGCTGAAAAGGGAATTCCGCTGGAAGAAACCAGAATTAAACTTTCTGAACCTGAGAAATTTGATGCTTGCTTTCTCACCGGTACAAGTTCGAAAATATTACCGGTATCGCGGTTGGATAACAAAATTTTTGATGTGCAAAATAAGCTCATGCGTATGCTTATGGAGGATTACGATGAATTGATGGTAGAGGATATCCGCAGGTTTTCCTGGTAACAGAAACAGATAATTCGTACTTTTAACCAAAATTTTAATCGATGCCAAAAAGGAGCGGTTGGTTTACATTGCTGTGGTTGATAATAGGGCTGACTTTGTCCGGTTCGCTCTACGCACAAAAAAAAGTTCCCTCATCTTTCTGCCTTCACCCTGCCGAAAAGCGACTGGCGGACAGCATCAACCGTATCCGGCTGAGCCATGGTAAAAAGGCATTGCCGCTTTCCGTCTCTTTGTCATTTGTTGCGAGAACGCACGTTACCGATTTACTCATCAATCATCCTGATACCAGCATCTGTAATTTGTCCAGCTGGTCCAACAAAGGGAAAGGCAGGTGGAAAGCTGTTTGCTATAATCCTTACGTGGTAAACCATGAAGGCATGTGGAAGAAACCACAGGAGCTGACGGATTATCCCTATCGCGGCTACGAAATGGTGGCCTATTCGCAGGATAGCCTGGTTGTTGACAGTGTTTTGTCCTTGTGGGAAGACAGTCCGGAAGCCATGGCTATGGTACTGACAAACGGTGTGTGGGGAAAAAAATCGTGGGCGATAATGGGGGTTGGACTCAACGGACATTATGCATCGGTGTGGTTTGGACAAAGACCCGACAAAGCCGGAAAGCCTGGGATTTGCCAGTCCGTTAAGAAAAATAAGAAAAAATCATCCACCGGGCATGCCTTTTATTTGATTTACGGAAGCTATCCGGGAATAAGTTCTGCTACAAAAGTGATGAATCGGTTAAAAGCCAAAGGATTCAAAAGTGCAGGTATTCTGAGGAGCCATAAGCATAATCGTGTTTACCTCTACAGGTCAACCGATTTTCAACAGGTTAAAAAGGAGAGACAGAGATTGTTGAAAAAGTATCCCAAGATGTGGATTTTGCAACAATAACTCAGGGTATTTCTGTACAATCCCTTATTTATAAACTGATGAAAGAAAATGGCTAAAAGATTTTTTTTGGAAGAAGTAACGGGAAATCTGGAAAGAGAGTTTCTAAATTTTCCTGATGGGCTGTATAAAAAAGAGAAGAGACGAATCAGGCCACTCGACGATGAAATAATAAGAGTTTTTGACCCCAAAAGAAACAAATTGTTCAGAAGCGGGGAAGCTGTTCGCTGGCTATTGAAAAACGAAAGTAACAAAACCGTAGGCAGGATAGCTGCATTTTACAACAAGAGAACAGCCAATAAACATGAGCAGCCTACCGGAGGCGTGGGCTTTTTTGACTGTATTGACAACCAGAAAGCAGCAAATATGCTCTTTGACGCTGCCAAAGACTGGCTCAGGAGCAAAGGTATGGAGGCTATGGACGGACCGGTGAATTTTGGTGACAGAGATAGTTTCTGGGGCTGCCTGAAAGAGGGATTTTATGAGAATACTTTCAATATGCCCTATAACTTCCCGTATTACAACGAACTGTTTGAGAACTATGGCTTTAAGAACTACTTTAACCAATACGTTTATTACAAAAAGATTTCTGAAGGCGCTTCCGAGGTGGCTCATGTAAAGGCATCACGAATACTGAAAAATCCTGATTACCATTTCGACACTTTCCGGTGGAAACGATTCGAGCAGTATGCCGGGGATTTTCTGACTATTTACAACAATGCGTGGGCACGGTTCCCGGGGGTGAGCGCCATGCGTCTGCCACAGGCAAAAGCACTGCTTCATGCACTCAAACCGGTTATTGATGAACGCGCCGTTGTCTTTGGCTACTATAAAAATGAACCTGTAGCCTTTTTTATTATGATCCCGGATATAAACCAGATTATTAGGAAATTTAACGGAAAACTAAACTGGCTCAACAAAATCAGACTTTATCTCGGGCTGAAAGTATTCCATAAAAGTAACCGGCTGCTTGGACTTATCTTCGGCGTTGTCCCGGAGTATCAGGGAAAAGCCGTAGAGTCTGCTATTATCCTTCGGTTTGAAGATGAAACAAAAAAGCCTAATTTTCCTTATATACACCTGGAAATGAACTGGATAGGTGATTTTAACCCGGCCATGATAAAGATGGTCGAACTGAATGTGGAAGCACGGATTTATAAAACCTATGTCACCTACCGTTATTTGTTCGACAGGACAAAAGAATTTAAAAGAATACGAAAAGTAGGATAGTCCGTTGCACTATTTCTTTTACTTTTAGCTTTCAGAAAAATGATAATAGTATGACAATTATAGAAAAAATTATTACTGCCCATTCGTTGGAAAAAGAGGTTAAACCAGGTGATATTGTGGATATCACCATTGACGCTCGTGTAGCGCGCGATTTTGGTGGCCCAAATGTTGTGAAAAACCTGGAAACTTATGGCCTTACCATTGCCGATCCATCCAAAACTTTCTTTACTTTTGATACCAACCCTACCGGTAGTGATCAGAAATATGCTGCTAACCAGCAGATTGTACGTGTGTTTGCACGTAATCATGGTATTAAGGTTTTTGATATTAACAATGGAATCGGAACCCATACACTCATACGCGAGGGATTAGCCTGGTCCGGATCTACAGCGGTTACCACCGACTCGCATGCCAACATTCTCGGCGCTATCGGCGCTTTTGGGCAGGGTATGGGCGACAAAGACATTGCTGCTGCTTTCTACCGGGGGAAAGTTTGGTTTAAAGTACCGCCTTCTGTAAAGATTAATCTTTCGGGAAAGCTGCCGGCAAATGTTACAGCCAAAGATATTATTTTAAACCTGTTGCATAAATTTGGTGCCAGTTCCCTACTCGGCATGGCGGTTGAATTTTATGGCGATATTGTGGACAGACTTACCCTGGATCAGCGAATTACCATTGCCTCCATGGGAACTGAAATGGGGGTGATTATCCTGCTCTTCCCGCCCAATAAGGAAGTGACAGACTTTTGTGAAAAGGCTACCGGACGCGATTTGAAACCTGTTTTGGCTGATAAAGATGCGAAGTATGTCAAAATGTTTACCCTTGATGTGAGCCGGTTTGTCCCTATGATCAGCAGGCCTGGAAAACCGCATGATACGGTGGATATTAACACCGAAAAACGGGTGAAAATTGATTCGGCTTTCGTGGGGAGTTGTACCAACGGGCGTATGGAAGATATGCGGGCTGTGGCAAAGGTGCTTAAAGGTCGGAAAGTGGCACCGGGTGTGGTACTTAAGATTGTTCCTGCTACCGATACCATCTGGCGGCAGTGCCTTGACGAAGGGCTTATGTCAGTTTTTAAAGAGAGTGGAGCGCTGGTATCTAATGCCGGTTGTGCCGGCTGTGCTGCCGGACAGGTAGGCCAAAATGGTCCGGGTGAGGTAACCATTAGCACTGGTAACAGGAACTTCCCCGGAAAACAAGGTAAAGGATTTGTCTATCTTGCTTCACCGGCTTCGGTATCTGCATCAGCTGTGGCCGGATACATTACCACGGAGGACGATATCCCGGAACACCCGGCAGCCTTTGATGACGAAAACTCCGAAGTCGATTATAAACCGGTCGCACAACATGAACATCTCCCGGTGGATAAACCTACAGAAGTAAAAGGCCGTGTGTGGCTCATAGAAAAAGATGATATTGACACGGACATGATTTTCCACAACCGTTATCTCCAGATTACCGATCCGGAAAAAATGGGACAGTATATCTTCGATAATCTCGAAGGCTATGAGGATTTTGCCAATAAGGTAAAACCCGGAGATATTGTGGTTACCGGAAAAAATTTCGGCGCCGGCAGTTCGCGCCAGCAGGCTGTGGACGGATTTAAAGCACTTGGTGTTCAGACTATCCTTGCCAGATCTTTTGGCGCCATTTATGAACGTAATGCCATCAACGCTGCACTGCCGGTGCTCACTTACAATTCCCTGACCGATATTGATTTGCATGATGGAGATGTCATTTCCATGAATTTTGCAAACGGTAAATTGACCAATGAAAGAAATGGTAAATCCACACAAATCACACCGTTCTCAGAAGTGCAAATGGAGATTTACAAAAACGACGGACTTTTCTAACCTGATTAATTCGTAAGTTTTTCGCAATAGATCAATGTGTGAACTAATAAGGCTAAATATTTTATTCTTGTTGTATATATTTGTAAAAAATCTTGAGCCATGGCAAAACCTGAAATAACAAAAGATATTCTTATTGAAGAACTGGTCAATAACTATCCTTTTTCCGTTCGGTATTTGATGGAAAAAGGCATCCGGTGCATCATGTGCGGCGAACCTATCTGGGGTACACTGGAAGAAGCGGCACAGGAAAAGGGTTTCACCCATGCCGAAATCGAAGGCTTTGTGCAGGAGATACGCGAGTTGGCCAAAAGCAGCAAGGACAGTTCAGCCATCTAACTCAGGTTAATACTTATCTCCAAAAAGCAGTTCCCTGTCTTTTTTTGCTGCCGCTTTTGCCCATTTTTCCGGGATAACCTTCCACTCATCCAGTGCTTTGGGGGCAAGCTCTTTTTGACTCTCTATCCATTGCATCATGAGGTAGCGGATATCTTTCTTTGAATTGGAAACAAGTCGTTTTGCAAGTTCTTTTTTGGAAAGGCCTGCGCCTACTGTCAACGTTCCTCCTCCGCCGCTGCCCTGATAAGAGTTGATAGCCACAGTGTACATCTTTTTCATATCAAACGGTTTTCCGTCGGCCATGGAGAGAATAGTAATCCGGCTTCCGGGATTCTTGCTGACATCAACCACGTATTTAATGCCTGCTGCCGTGTTGAAGTTATAATAGGCATTCTTCAAATAGGGTCTCCCTGTCCATTTTGATTTTATCAGATTTCCATTGGCATCTTCTTTGAAAAGCAACAGATGATCACTTTTATTTTTCATGGTGTTGAACCACAAACCGTAAGAGTATTCCAGCAGGTTCTTAATTTCCCGTCCTGAGAGCTTCATAGTATAAAGATAATTTTCATACCGGTAGAGCTTGAACAAATCACGCATATAAAATTCGCCTTTGTCAATGCGTGCGTTCATGGAGAGTAATGATACGATAGAGACATCTGCGTGGGTGTCTTTCAGTTGTAACTGATGGATGATATCAACGAATGCGGAAGGACCGAAAAGAGCGTTACGGGCATCGATGCCTTTGGTGAATTTTCCAATGGGCCGGTTGACAAATTTCTGTACCTGAACAAAATCGGACATAAACTTATGCATAAAAGCACTGTCTGGTTTGTAACCGGACATACTACGTAAATGGCCGGAAATATTTTTCTCGTACCGGTGCATTTTCGGGTTGTAAGTCATGTATATATTGGCTTCTGAAACCAGTTGGGCATGAGCACCAGGATCCAGTACCAGCACTTCTTTGCCGGCAATGTTGGTTACAACCTGATTGCTTGGCTTGTGGTCGTGACCGGCAAAAACAATGTCAAAACCCGGAACTTCTTTAGCCACCAATACAGAAGCATTCTCCGGTGGTCCCGGATCATGCGAACCGTAACTGCTGTCGGTACCCGAATGAAACAAGCCAATTATTAAATCGGGATGCTCCTTTTCGCGAATATATTTCACCCAATATCTTGCGGTCTTTACCATGCCTGCAAAATGCATTCCTGACCAAACGGAAGGGGGTAGCCAGTTGGGAATCCCCGGAGTTATCATACCGAGAACAGCAATCTTCAGCCCATCACGATGCAGGATAACATAGGGTTTGAAATAGGGTTTTCCTGTAGTGTCCACAACAGCATTGGCAGCCATCCACGGAAAATCAAGCTCTTTTCTGAACTTATCATATACGGCATGTCCGGGCTCAATATCGTGGTTTCCCACTGTTCCGGCTGCATAATGCATGTAATTCATAATGGTTGCCAGTTGATGAACACCGGTGGTATCCACGTAATTATAATAATAAACAAAAGGTGTTCCCTGTAAAATATCACCGTCATCCAGCAGGATAACCGTTTGTTTTTTGTCTGCTCTGAGAGTTTTTACATAAGTTTCTACCTGTGCCAGAGAACCTTTTCGAATACTTTGTTTCACCAAATCCTGCGGAAAAACAGAGCCGTGTACATCGCCGGTTTCCAATATTTTCAAATGTATGGTATTGGCGGATTCCCCGTTTTGTGCAAATAGTGTAACGGATAGGAACAAACTGATAATCAGTAGTATCTTTTTCATGATATGAATTTTGTATGGCAAAGATAGGGATGTTAATGAGTTTCCGGTTGGGGGAGCCATTTGCTTTTTGTTAAAAAGTATTAAACGCCGCCATCTGTGAATTTTTTTGATCCAGCTCGTGTACCACCAGTCCTGACCGGAGCTTAGGCTCAAACCATGTGGTTTTTGGGGGCATAATTTTGCCGCTGTCTGCAATATTTATCAACTGATCCATACTTACAGGATAGAGGGCAAAGGCCACAGCCATCCCGCCACTGTCCACACGCTTTTTTAATTCACAAAGGCCACGGATACCACCTATGAAATCAATCCGGTCATCCGTGCGCAAATCTTTTATGTTAAACAACGGGGTGAGCACCCCATGCGTCAGAATGGTTACGTCAAGCACACCAATGGGATCGTTGTCGTCGTAAATACCTCTTTTGGCGGTAAGCGAATACCACATGCCATCGAGATACATGGAGAAGTTGTGTAGCTTTCCGGGACGGTAAACCCCTGTTCCCGCTTCCCGAATATTGAAAGAAGCGGCCAGCTTCTCCAACAACACTTCTTTGGTCATCCCGTTAAGGTCTTTGATGACGCGGTTATAGTCAATGATTGTCAGCTGATTAGCCGGAAAATGAACGGCAAGGAAATAGTTGTACTCTTCGTTGCCTGTATGGTCGGGGTTAGCTTTACGTTTTTCATTTCCCACCAAGGCGGCTGCAGCGGTACGGTGGTGACCATCAGCCACATAAGTAGAGGAAAGGGTAGCAAACAATTCCACCAGCCTGCCGATAATCTTTTTGTCGCGGATAACCCAGAAATGGTGGCCAAAATCGTCATCGGAGGTGTAATCGTATTCCGGAGTATTATTTTTTACAAAGTCGGCTACTATTTTGTCCACTTCATCGATGGCCGGATAGGTAAAAAATACCGGTTCCATGTTGGCATTTGTGGCACGCACATGTTTCATACGGTCTTTTTCCTTGTCTTTGCGCGTCAGCTCATGTTTTTTAATCACATTATTCATGTAATCGTCCACGCTGGCGCAGCCCACAACGCCATATTGTTTTTTGCCATACATAGTCTGGGCATAGATGTAGAGATATTCTTCCTCATCGGGCTTTAGCCAGCCTTTGGCTTTAAATTTTTCGAAATTCTCTTTGGCTTTCCGGTAAACGGTTTCGCTGTATTGGTCAGTATCTTCCGGCAGGTCAATTTCCGGTTTTATAATGTGCAATAGCGAATAAGGATTGCCGGATGCTTCGGCACGGGCTTCTTCTGAATTGAGTACATCATAAGGACGGGAAGCGACCTTTTTCACTAATTTTTTGGGCGGTCTGAGCCCTTTAAATGGTTTTAAAACAGCCATAATGTCCGTGTTTTATATGAAAAAAAATTCGGCTTACTGTCAGTAAGCCGAATTAAATGGGTATGTCTTAATCTTCAGGCAAATAATCCGAACTGATGTTAGGGTCACGAGGCATAGGATCATTATTGTAATGCCCATTGCCGTTGTTGTTGCTATTGCTATTACCATTATGGCTATGATATCCGTTGCCGTTGTTGTAATTTCCATGGTTGTTCAGCGAGCGTTGTAGCGAAGATATAAGTGCGCCAACCATTTTGGTCATTTCCATCAGCTGGGTTCTCGACTCATCTTCATGAGATTCGCTCATAATATTCAATCCATAGGAAAGCGTGGTATAAACCATACTCTGGCGGATGGCACTTTTGGCCATGCGCAGGTAATAGATAAATTGTGTTTTGTTGCGTGCAGAACCTTCGGCAATATAAAGTGCAATATTGCGGGCGGATTCGTTAAAATGAATGGCGAGCTGCGATTTATCGCTATCGGGAAACAGCATGGTTACATCCTGAAGCCAGGTTACATAATCCAGTGATTTATGGTAAACACGCAAATCTTCAAAGCGAAAAAATGTCCCGGGACGTTCTTGCTTTTCTGTCTGCCCGGTTTTCTCTTCATTCTTGTTTTCGTTGTACATCATAATTTTGTTTATTTGAAATATTTGTTATGCCACTTCTTACAAAACGGCAGAGTCCCCAACGGGGGCCAAAGTTATTTTGATTAATAAATTAGTTTACTTTAAATGTCGTATCTCCTTTTTCAAAAAAGGCAATAATCTGATTTGAAGCGGCTATGCCTGCATTGATGTTGGCTTCAGCCGTTTGTGCTCCCATTTTTTTTGGTGTAAAAAAGCAGCGGTCACCAAATTCCTTCACAATAACCTCACGGTTGTCGGGGGAGATATCGGAGATATAGCAGAAGTCTGCCCTGTCTCGAAACATCTTCAGCAAATCATCTTCATGAATGACCTCTTTGCGTGCTGTGTTTACCAAAATAGCACCCGGTTTCATCTTTGAAAGCAGGTCATAGTTGATGGATATGATGGTGTGTTTATTTGCCGGAATGTGCAAGCTGATATAATCGCAAGTATTGTACATTTCTTCAAGACTGTCGAAAACACTCACGCCACCGGCTTCAATATCAGTTTTAGCTACAAAAGGATCGAAAGCAAAGACTTCCATACCAAAACCTTTGGCAATGCGGGCAACATTTTTACCCACATGACCGTATGCCTGAATTCCCAGTTTTTTCCCTTTCAGCTCAGTTCCCGGTTTCCCGTTAAAATGATTTCGGGCCTGGAAAACCATCATTCCCAAAACCAGTTCGGCTACAGCGTTGGAATTTTGTCCGGGCGTATTCATAACGACAATGTTACGGGCAGTGGCTACGGCAATATCCACATTGTCGAACCCGGCACCGGCACGAATCACAATTTTCAATTTTGGAGCGGCGTCCATGATCTCTTCTGTGATTTTATCGCTGCGGATGATGAGCGCTTCAGCGTCGGCCACTGCCATTTTCAATTCATCCTGACTTTCGTATTTTTCAAAAAAGCTACAGTCGTATCCGGCTTTTTCAAAAGTGGATTTAATCTGATTTACGGCAGCTTCAGCAAAAGGCTTTATCGTGGCAATAAGAACTTTTGTCATAATCCAAAAAGGTTTAATTAGTATTTATAATTCAGTCAAACAGTGGTTTTCTGTGATTTGATGGTTTGCTCAAATTCTTTCATACAAGTGATGAGCACCGCTACGCTTTCCGTGGGGAGTGCATTGTAGATGGATGCACGGAATCCGCCTACCGAGCGGTGGCCTTTGATACCTACCATGCCTTTGGAAGTGGCAAAATCAAGAAATGCTTTTTCCTTGTCTTTCTCGCCATCGGCCATCACGAAGCAGACGTTCATCAGCGAGCGATCTTCTTTGGCTACGGTACCGTTAAATAAGGTATTGCGTTCAATTTCGCTGTAAAGTAGTGCGGCTTTTTTCTCGTTGATACGATGCATGGCTTCCACACCCCCCAAATCTTTCAGCCAGCGTAAAGTCTGTAACAGCGCAAAAATGGCAAATACCGGAGGAGTGTTGAACATGCTGCCCTTGTCGATGTGGGTCTGGTACTTGAGCATGGTTGGAATAGCCCTGTCTAATTTACCGAGAATATCGTTGCGAACGATGACGAAAGCAACGCCGGCAGGAGCAAGGTTCTTTTGTGCGCCACCATAAATAAGAACATATTTTGACACGTCCACAGGCCGGCTTAATATATCTGAGGACATGTCGGCAACCAGCGGAACCGGCGAATCCATATCTGATTTAATTTCTGTACCATAAATGGTGTTGTTGGTGGTAATGTGAAAATAATCAGCATCTTCGGGGATAACGTATCCTTTGGGAATATAGGTGAAATTTTTATCTTCCGAAGAAGCAACCACATCCACTTCGCCAAAAAGTTTAGCCTCTTTAATGGCTTTTGTTGACCAGGCTCCCGTGTTCAGGTAAGCTGCTTTTTTCCCGAGCAGATTGTAAGCAACCATGGCAAACTGCATGCTGGCTCCACCTCCGAGGAAAAGAACGGAATATTCTTCGGGAATGTTCAGTAAATCCTTAAAAAGCTGTTGAGCTTCTTCCATAACGGCCACAAACTCCTTGCTGCGGTGCGAAATGGACATTAAAGAAATACCGGTTCCGGCGAAGTCGTGAATGGCTTCTGCCGTCTTTTCCAGAGTAACCTCCGGCAGGATGGATGGCCCCGCATTAAAATTATGTTTTTTCATTTGTTTAGTGTTTTTGAACACTTCTTAAAAGAAGTTGCAAAGATATAAGAAAGGTCAAGAAATCACCAATAAAATAAATTAGAATATTTCTATTTTGCTGCGAAAACAGGAAAAATTTTAATTATTCGGGGAATGGGAAACGCTATTTTGTTTGTATCTGCCTGAATAGTCCGGAAATGTGGGAAACGGCACTTCCCATTCCCGACGCATAGCAAGGAAAGATGCATTTTCCCAACAATGAAAAAAAGTTGTTGTTTTCTTCGCAACGACGTCATTTGATCTGTAACTTTCGTTGCACCGATTGTCCATTTTTATGTATCTTTACCGTTAATCATCTTTGTTAAACATCTGATTGATGAATAAAAAGCAAATCTCAATCCGTATTAAGAGAGTATATAATGAGCCGGAGGAGGCTGACGGGCGCCGTATTCTTGTTGACCGGTTGTGGGCTCGGGGAGTGTCGAAGGAGAAAGCGAATGTTGACCTCTGGATAAAGGAAATTGCTCCTTCTACGGAACTACGGCGCTGGTATGGACACAACCCGGTGCGATGGAATGGGTTTAAAACAAGGTATTTTGCCGAATTGGCGGATAGTCCTGAAAGTGTTAGGAAGATTTTGGCAGAAGTTGAGGCGGGCGCTGTTACCTTTCTCTATAGCACAAAAGAAGAGCGGCTGAACAATGCTGTCGCCCTGAAGGAATATATTGAATCGAAAGTTCGAATTACAGCCGACCTTGAAAAGAAACCGGCGGCTGGTTCAGACGTTATAATAAACTAATAAAAGTAAGGAGGGAAAATGGAAAAGTTAAGTGTAAAAGGATTGGCCATCGGCCTTGGCGCCGCGTGGGCATTGTGTATGTTGTTTATTGGATGGGTCGCCATATTTGGCTGGGCTACAAATATTGTTGATGTAATGTCCTCAGTTTATATTGGGTTTAAACCAACCATTTTGGGCGGCATCATTGGTGCCGCATGGGGGTTTGTGGATGGTGCAATAGGTGGTATCGTCATCGCCCTGATTTATAATGCCGTTGCAAAAAAGAAATAACGAAGCAAAACAAGCTGCACACAATCTGAAAATTAAATCCCGAAAAGAATACCATTCGAGCAAATGTTATCTTGAGGAATTAGGTCTGACTTGTAACCCTAATAAGAAATTTAAAAACAAAGGTTGGATAAGTTGGGAAGATTTCCTTGAATAATACACTTACTAATGGATCAGCGTTATTTAGAAACTTATCCACAATATTTTATTTCACCTTAAAAAAACCACGTTCTTTGGGTGTGGTCATGTTCTTAGGACTATGCCTGTATTTGTTAGCATAAACCGAATGATGAATATCCCCGCCTGACCGAACGGTCAGGCGGGGGTGTTCGATATTCAAAACAGAAATGTTTGATTTTTAATGCCCCTTTGGGGCTAAGCCAAAGCCACCTTCTTAGAAGGCGTGATTTTTACTATACATTCTATGGCTAATCCTCGTCCAGCGTCCAGCTGTAAACCAGCGAAGCATCGCCGGTAAAATCTTTTTCGCGATCGATGTCTGTCTGGCTTTCAAATTCGGGGCCGAAACGTTCAAAGGCACTGAGGAAGCCAAAATCCTTGTCCGGAATTTTTTCCAGAATTTTCCCGATAAGAGAAATTGATTTTTTAGCAATGATCAGCCACGGAATACCGGTCGTCCCCACGATGTCCGTTACAATTCCCAGCGCATCACCGGCAACACCGGCCTTGATCTCGTTGAGTATTTCACCCAAATCACGTGTGGCCTTACGGCTGTGTCGAAGATAGAACTGAACATTGATTTCACGATCTTTGGGCATTTCGCGGCTCAGCACAAAAAGCCCTTCGGAACCTTGCTGGTTGGTGTCGAATTGATACTCATTGTTGTGCCGGCTGGTGAGCAGAAAAGGTTCCTGTGGCAGGGTGGCCACAATCATTTTGTCTTTTTCAGTAGGATGGTCGGCAACGACCACAAAATAGAGATGCCACCTCTTGCGGGGACGATAGATTTTTACTTCATCAATTTCCAAAAGTACTTTTGCCATAATTTTAAGTTTTAATGAGTTGGCTATAAAATTACTATAATTCCGGGAAAAGGATAAATTTTTTTGAACTTTTTGTTAAAAATTCAAAATATTTCGTTATTTCGCAGCCAATTTCCCGGGAAAAGGATTTTCTTAAAAGAAATTTTTCTATCATTGTAAATCAGAAAACAGATTACATGAAGGATAAAGTAATTGTCATTACCGGAGCCAGTTCAGGCATTGGAAAAGCGCTTGCATTTGTATTTGCAAAGCAGGGTTCGTCTGTATTTCTGGGCGCCAGAAGTGGTGATAAGTTAATGAAGATTGTTTCGGAAATTAATGCAGATGACGGAAAAGCAGCTTTTTATTCGGTAGATGTTGCCATTGAAAATGATTGTAAGAATTTTATTTTGAATGCGAAAGAGACTTTTGGGAGGATAGATGTGTTGATTAATAATGCCGGTATTTCCATGCGGGCACTTTTTAAGGACACAACAACTGATGTGTTGAAAAGTGTTATGGATGTGAACTTTTGGGGAACGGTTTATTGCACCAAATACGCATTACCGTTTTTGCTGGAGACAAAAGGTTCTGTTGTAGCCGTTTCATCGGTGGCAGGCATCAAAGGGCTTCCCGGAAGAACAGGCTATTCAGCTTCTAAATTCGCTATCCACGGCTTTATGGAGAGCTTGCGCATAGAAAATATGAAAACAGGGCTACATGTGCTGATGGCATATCCCGGCTTCACTGCTTCCAATATTCGCAATGCGGCACTGGTTGCTGATGGCTCGGAGCAGGGGAAGTCGCCTTTGGAAGAGGGAAAGATTATGTCAGCAGACGAGGTAGCTGTGCATATATACCAATCGGTGGTAAAACGAAAAACATCGATGGTGCTGACAGCAGAGGGGAAAATTACAGTTTTTCTGAGTAAACTTTTCTCCGGATTTCTTGATAAACTGGTCTATCGCCACATGGCCAAGGAACCGGACTCCCCTTTTAAATAGTAAGTAATTTATAACAGAATATAAATCAATATAATAAACGAAAAAAATGATTAGTTCGTATGAAATAATTCCAAAAAAGGGTCTTGGTGACCTGAAATTTGGTATGGATATGGAAAAAGTGGTTTCTGCATTGGGTGAACCTGAAGAGGTGGATAATTTTGAGGGAGATGAAGAGCTTAATGCGGTACTCTTACATTACCAGAATAAAGGGGTTTCTGTGTTCTTTGAGGGCGTGACCCGGCAGGTTGTGGCAGGCATTGAAACTGACTATTCCGATGCAACTCTCTTTGGCAAAAAGGTTATCGGTATGTCGGAAGAAGAGACCATAAACCTGATGGCAAGCAATGGCATTCCTGACTTTGATAAGGAGACCGAAGAGGGAGAGACACGCCTTTCTTTTGAAGAAACTATGGTTGATTTCTATCTGCGTGATGGAAAAGTAGCTTTTGTCAATTGGGATGTCATCGTTGACGAAGAAGGCAACGTAACCGATTTTTAGTCCGGATTCCCCGGATTTTCCTACATCGTATAATGCTTATACTCAGTAAGTAATGAATTTCAGTATTTATTGTTGAAAATTTGCTCTGCTTGCCCGGAAGGGCTAAAAGCCTTATTTTTGCAG
>VAOU01014447.1_pt1 | contig 15165 bp, 15 predicted proteins | sample 3393871 | NCBI WGS metagenome assembly VAOU01 (sample SAMN08290440, study PRJNA428436) | hydrothermal vent metagenome | isolation source: Deep-sea hydrothermal vent chimney | place: Atlantic Ocean: South-mid Altantic Ridge | depth 1820 m m
AGATTAGAAGCAGCAAGTTTAGATGAATCTTCCTTGAGTTTATTCAGGAGTTCCAATCCTTTCAAAAGATTTGCTTCACTTGTTCTATAGAATGTAGAAGTACCGGCAACATACTCATCCATAAGTTTATTCAACCTGAAAAGATACAGTCTCGGCCTAATATAATTCGGATTAATATTCGGCTCGGTTGAATAACCCTTAAACTTTTCATACGTAATCATAGGCCCGTATATCTTTTCGGCAATAACCTTAATGTCGGTATGAACGGTAGGAGTAAATCCCGAATCGTCCAAAACAAACCTTACGGCAGATTTTGCAGCAATTCTTCCCTCTGCATAGGAACCGGATGAAAATTTATGACCCGAAGCTCCAACGCCGTCTCCGCCGGTGAAAAGACCGTTTACGGTTGTCATACGGTTATAGCCCCATTGATATTCTTTCGGTGAAAGATCAGCAGGTCCGCTAACCCACATTCCACATGCTCCGGAATGCGAACCGAGAAAATATGGCTCTGTCGGCATAACTTCAGAATTAGTCTCTGCAGGATCAATGTCATTTGCAGCCCAAATTCCGGCCTGCGAAACTGTCATATCCAAGAAATCTTCCCATGCATCGGCTTCAAGCGATTTTTTTCTTTTTTCAGGAAGCGTTTCAAAAAGAGCCTTCATGGCTCCCGACGTATTCATATAAAACGGGCCGTTACCTTCCATCCAATCCTTTAACATAACATGGTTCCAAAGGCATGTTGCCGGAACCTTAGCAAGACCGTACGGAGGGAAATCCTTAAGCATATCTCCCCACTTTTGCATATAATCCTCACCGTGTGCATTTAGGACCCTCGCTTTAAACAGGGTAAACCATGCGCCTACAGGACCGTAACCGTCTTTGAACCTATTAGGGACAAACCTGTTTTCCATAGTCGTCATTTCCGCTCCGGCTTCATATCCCATTGCATATGTAGAACCGGCATTCCATATAGCATACCATGTTCTTCCCATTCCTTCCGCCTGAGACCTCGGCCTAAAAACATTGACCGCTCCGCCGCAAGCCATAATTACGGATTTCGCTTTAAATATATAAATCTTCGCTTCTCTCAAGCTGAAACCAATTGCACCCGCAACCCTATTTTCATGCTTTTCGTCCATAAGAAGTTCTGTTATAAAAATCCTTTCATAAATATTTTCATTACCAATTGCTTTCCTTGCAGCTTCGGCAACAAGAACCTTATAAGACTCTCCGTGTATCATTATCTGCCATCTTCCCGCTCTAAGAGGCTTACCACCCTCTTCAATGCTTTTGCCGTTCTCTTCTTCTTTAAATATAGGAAGCCCTAATTTTTCAAATAACTTAACCGAAGCATCAACATGTCTGCCTACATCGTATATTAAATCTTCCCTGACGATTCCCATTAGGTCGTTAGCAACATGTTTGACATAATCTTCAGGAGTATTGTCTCCAAGATACGTATTGATTGCCGAAAGACCCATTGCAACGGCTCCGCTTCTATCTATCGCAGCCTTTTCGACCATAGTTATTTTCATATCTTTCGGAGCCCATTTTTTAATTTCAAATGCCGCTCCGCATCCAACCATACCTCCGCCTACAATCAGAACATCTGTATCGATCTCTTCTATAGTGTAGTTGTTTAAAACTTCAGCACTTGTCATTGAACCCTTTAGTTCAGCCATAACAAATCATCCCCTTATTTTATAAATTTAATTTTAAAACAATTCGATCAATCCTAATCTTTCTATATTATTTTTTTGGAACGATAAGCGTTTGACCGATTTCATCGCATAAGATTTCACTCTTTAAATCCTCGTTAATTACTTCCGGTATTCCCTGATACGGATCTATGCCACCCTCCGGTGTCGTTCTGATCGGAAACTTAAATCTCTTAATCTTGCCGTTCCGATACTTTATAGTCCACATTATCGAATCAGAGCCACGCATTGGAATAACAGAAGCACCCATAGGAGCAAAATCCTGATATGCCCTAATCTCAACAGCAGACTGGGGACATATTTTTACACAGTTATAGCACTCCCAGCACTGATCGGGTTCCTGGTTGTAAGCCTTCATCATGTCCTTATTGAGGACCATAAGGTCGTTAGGGCAGATATATTGACATGCAGTCTTATCTCTCCCCTTGCAACCGTCGCATTTTTCTGCAATTACAAAACTTGGCATTTTCATACCTCCTTAATTATATTATTATTATTATTAAATAAAATGACGCTCTATATTATATTTCTCCTCTTGATGCCTTATTCAACTTGACGTCAACCTTGTCGCCTTTAGAAAGGGAAGCATAATAATCTTTTAATATCGCCAATACTTCTATCCTTGAAAAATGATCCGGGATTTCCTGTCCTTCCGATAAGAGCTTTCTAAGCATAGTTCCACTTAAAACAAGCCTGTCTTCTTTCGGATGAGGACACGTCCTTGTCGATGCCATACCGTCGCACTTACGGCAATAAAACGTCCAATCCATTTTAAACGGTTTTAATTCAAGAGCATTTTTCGGAATTTCATCAAATATTTTATGAGCATCAAACGGTCCGTAATAATCCCCTACTCCTGCGTGATCCCTGCCGACAATCAAGTGAGAACAACCGTAATTTTGCCTGAAAACCGCATGAAGTAACGCTTCTCTCGGTCCGGCATATCTCATTTCCATAGGGTAGCCTGCCTGCACGATAGTATTTTTCACAAAATATTTGTCTATAAGGGTATTAATGGCAACTGCCCTCACGTTTGCTGGTATATCGCCCGGCTTCAACTTACCGATAAGTTGATGGATTAAAACGCCGTCCGTAGTCTCTATCGCCACCTTTGCAAGGTATTCGTGAGAACGATGCATTGGATTTCTGGTTTGAAAAGCAGCTACCGTACTCCATCCCTTTTCCTCAAATATTTTTCTAACTTCTAAGGGACGCATATATATGTCTTTAAATTTAGTGGGATAGTAGCTTTCGCTTAAAACCTTAACTTTTCCGGCTACATTAATGTCTCCCTGGGCCATAACTTTTCGAACCCCGGGATGCTCCGTATCGGTCGTTTTAAATATCTTCTCGCACTCATATGCCTTGTCGATGGAATATTTCTCACTTACCGTAATTATTCCCATAATTTCAGAGGTTTCCAAGTCAAGTAATGTTATATCTTCACCTATTTTAACATCGGCTGCCATTTCCTTGTCAATGGAAAGGGTTATGGGTATAGGCCAAAACGTTCCGTCTTCCATAGTAAAATTATCACAAACACCTTTCCAGTCGTTCTTGCCCATAAATCCTTCTAACGGGGTAAACGCCCCTATTCCCATCATAATGAGATCAGATGTTTCTCTTGACGTCATAGACAGCTTTTTTAACGTTTTCGCATAACTCTTTGCATCTTCAAGCTCGGGACCAGAAAGTAATAAGGGCTTTAATTTCTTTTCCTTGCCGTGAGGATTGACTAATGCCATATATTTATTCCTCCGATAATTTCGTATTTATTTTAATTTCATTTGTCTTAATTAACTTACTAATCAGATATAGATCGATCACCTCTATTAAAAAACAATTGTAATATATTTATTATTATTTTAAAGAAATGTCAATCACTAATTTAAAGATGCACCGATAAAAATAGCGCAAATGGGTAACCGTACAAATATCTTTACGGCCATGTTACCGGATTTTGTTCGCAGACCTTCTCTACAAATCCCTTGTAATCTATTAATTTGACGTTTTCTACGATTTCGCCTTCCGAAATCCCCCTCGCTTTTATATCCGCTTCAAGACAATAAACTTTATTGTTTTGCAAAATACCTTTTACGGTATCTTCAAATTTGCCTCCTTTTTTCACCGTATATACGGCGTCTTCAATTAATAAGACTATATCATTTTCCATTAAATAATTAATAGAATCATTCAAGGCATTGGTTTCATAGGGCGACTTTTTAATAATGTGAAGCATATCTATTTCCTCCCGATATCGTATAGGTTTTTACCGTTCCCGTTAGAATTAAAATGATAAAAGTGCTTTCATCTCGTTCATTCTTTGTCTCAATGCATTTCTATCCAAAATTTCAACCTCTGCAGCAAGGTCTCCTTCACTTAAGCCTCTTTCTTCCAGTGATTCCTTCTCTACATAGATATTGGAAATATCAAAATCATCCTTTAAGATCTCATATGTCTTCGAAAAATTTTTCTTTCCGAGTAAAGAAGGATCCTGCCCCTTCTTTAGAGAGAAAACCCCATCGTCCAAAAAAGCTACGCTTACATCCTGCTCGTATGCACCGAACATAACCATTGCTTCAATTGCTTCCTGCTCAAAAGCAACTCCATACGGGGCTGTCCTGCAAATAAACATTACCTTAGTTTTTTCTTGTTCAGACATTCTACCGGCTCCTATATAAAAAATAATTTACAAAATTATATATATTATATTCCTGCCAAAAATAATATTAAAATGTTATCATCCTGTCGGACACTATGCAAAGCTCTAAAAGCTGTCCGAGACCGGATATCTCTTTAGCATCGCAAACCGTTGTATCAACGACTCCCCTTCTCTTTCCTGCGGCGACGCATACTATCATTTTTACTCCTTTAAGCTCAAGCTCTGAAAGTATTTTCATAATATTTCTTTCATCCCGCGGGGGTTCCATAGCGCTACATCTGTTATAAACTCCGTCGTTATAAAAAAACACGCCGGTTATCTCATGCCCCGCCTCCATTGCCGCAACTATAAAGTTGTATGCAGTATCCATAGCCTGATGCATGTACGGACCGTCTTTGACAAGAATACCGAATTTCATTAAACCCTCCTTAACAGTTTAAATTATAAGTTTGTATTCAAAGCCTACTTTATTTTTTTTACATTAATATTGCGTTACTGACTAACTGATGTATTCCTCCAACCATTTCGGCATCAAACCCATAAATAGGAAACATTTTCGTAAACTGGGTCTTACAAATTGCACAGATACAAGCGCAGAAGTTAACACCATGATTATCAACCGCTTCTTTTATCGTCTGCATTCTCGGCATAGCCCCGGCTATACGAACGTTCATAACCTCTTCTGCCAGCAAACTGCCTCCGCCTCCGCAACAAAAGGTCTTTTCTTTAGTCGTACCTACCCTTAACTCAACGAATTTGTTAGCTGCCGCTTTAATAAGCTCCCTCGGTATGACAAACTGACCACCGGCAAAATCACCTATTCTCGATGACCGCGCTATCATACACGAATCATGAAATGTGACCACCTTGTCGTCGTTAGCCGAAGGGTCAAGCTTTATAACCCCGTCTTTTACAAGTCCTAAGGTAAAATCACAGATATGCGTAGGCTGTTTATATTTACTATCTAAGAAATCAAAAGGACCGTTCATGGTATTAGAATAATTATATGCGGCTCTCCATGCATGCCCGCATTCACCCATGATAACTCTCTTAACCTTTAATCTCCTGGCGTCATCCCAGATTCGTTTATTAATTTCTTTGGCATTTTTATAGCTCCCCAAAAACATACCGAAATTACCGGCTTCTGAGGCATATGAAGAAACAGTATAGCTTATACCCGCTTTATGAAACACCTTTGCATACCCCTTGAGCGATTCCATATGTGGCATTGCAAAAAAATCCGCAGAAGGCGGCACCAATAAAACCTCGGCACCCTCCACATCCATAGGAATCTTGACGTCTTTACCCGATTCTTCATTCATTTCCTCTTCCAAGTCGTCAAGCGTACGCCTCAAAGCAAGCGGCGGTATCCCTATATTATTACCTGTTTTATATACTTTATGAATAACCTCGGTTGCGTACTTATGCCCTAATCCTATTGAATCCATTATATGCCTCGCCGCCATAGTAATTTCCGCGGTATCAATACCATAAGGACAAAAAAGGGAACATCTTCTGCACTCCGAACACTGATAATAATATGTGTACCAATCTTTCAAAACTTCTTCGGTCAACTCTTGAGAATTAGAAAGCGTCTTAAAAAATCCGGAGGGAGTGAAGTAATATCTGTATACCTTCCTCATAAGCTCTTGCCTCTGAACAGGCATATTGTTGGGATCCGCAGTCCCTAAAAAGAATTGACATTTATCCGTGCAAGCACCGCATCTGACGCAAATATCCATATAATCTCTGACCGCTTTATTGTGGTCGAGTATCTCTTTAAACACACCGATGGCCTTTTCCTTCCAACCGTCTTGTAGTTTAGCCGGAAAACCTAATGCCCGCATATCTTCTTCTTGAGCCCCAATCATATGCTCATATGCAAAAGCCCCCGGAACGATTTTAGGTATAGGAATTTTTCCATCTAAAACAGGAACCTTATATTTCTCTTTTGGCTTAGCCATAATATATATATCCCTCCGTTTTTAACCGTTAAATTAATACAATTAAAATCACAAATCGCCTATATCACAAACAACATGTGCTTTTTTCCTCTTTTAAATCGACAAGTCTTTTGCGCCCGGCTTATAATATCTCTTCTCCAAGGGATTATCAGACATAATTCTTGTAGGTGAAAAGAATATCCCCACAAAATGCATTATTTTGCTGAATGGAATATAAGCTATGAGTAGCAACACGAGCGAATAATGAATTAAAAAAAGAGGGCTTGACGGAATATTTGCGAATTGCAAGGTCAAGATCCCGTTTACGTAAGGACCAAGATGCTTATCTATTACAGTCAAGGCGGTCGGGGATATAACGTAATTCAAAAACAAGCCTGCTAACGCTATAAGCATTAAGAGAATCAGTATGATATAATCTGCAAACAACGAAATAAACTTAACGCGCTCTACGATTATTCTTCTTAAGAAGAGAAGAAAAAGGGCCAAAACCATAACGATACCGCAGACTATTCCTATACCGACGAATATGCCGTACCACCAGGGTAAAGGACTTACGTACACAAAATGCCTTAAAAAATGCATAAATATCAAAATGAAAAACGCAACATGGAAAGCATATCCGAAAATCCATGTCCATTTATTAGATCTAAAAAGACTTCTAAAAAAAAAGACCTCTCCTAAAATTCGAATAAAAGCCCCACCGGAAGTTAACGGAGCCGGCGTAAGAGGAATCTTAATAGGCTGAGGAGTTGTTGCATATTGATATATTCTTAATACTACTCCTATTACAAAAATTAAACCCGCCGTATACGTTAATAATAAAAATATTGCCGTGGTTAAATTAAGAGGCACCATATTCCCCTCCCTAAATAAATAATGATAAATTATATTATTTTAATAAAAATCCTATTTCCTACAGGGAAGGTCGGATAATTTTCCTCCCTTCCCTTATATCTTGAACTTTAAGTAAATTTATAAATAAAATTATAATTTAAATCAATTAAACGCAGCCTGTAGGCTTGGGAAGCCCTGCTATTTTAGCAAGCTGTTTAGCCGGACCTTCCGGAAATAATTCATAAACAAACCTGTTTGCTTCCTTTTTGTCCGGTAAATTTTCAAGCTTCATAACCTCTCTTGCAAGAGATTTAATAGCCGGAGCTACTTGATACTTTTGAAAATAATCCCTTATCCATTCGATAAGTTTCCAGTGTTTGTCGGTAAGTTCCACGCCTTCCTGTTCTGCGAGAACTTCAGCAAGACCCTTGTCCCAGTCAACTAAATTTTGAAGATACCCCTCGTCATCTGTTTCAATCGTCTTCCCATTATAGTCAAAACTTGCCATAAAGTGAATCCTCCTTTAATTTTATTTTTTGATATTAATTAACATTAAACTAAATCATGTCTATATAGCCGCAAGGACAACTTTCGGCACATTTTTTACAGCCGTTACATGTCTCAAGATGAAATTCAAAATGCTGTCCTTTAGGTAATTTTTTAATGGCACTCTGAGAGCAATATTCAAAACAGCTGCCGCAATCGAAGCACATTCCGCAGCTAATACATCTTTTAGCCTCCGCAATTAAATCATCCATGCTTAAATCGTTTAATATGCCATCAAAGTCGTTAATCCTGACAGAAGCGTCTCTTGCCGTTCTTTCATGCCTTTCCGCTTCTTGAAAATATGCCAAATACATATTTTTACCTTCATAGTTTACCGCATCTCCGTACTTGACAACCGTTCTCTTGTCTTTCTTTACCGGTTCCCCGCTCAACTTTTCATGTATAGAGTACGCGGCATACCTGCCCATGCCGATAGCATCCGTCACTAATCCGAATTTTAATATATCTCCCCCTGCAAAAACCTTATCTTCGTTTGCAATCAGATACTTATCATTAACATTGAGAAATTCGTTGTTTTCGTTTTTCGTAAAACCCTCTAATCCTTTGTAATCAGGCTTTTGTCCAAAAGAATATATCAATGTGTCAAGCTTAAGGCCAAGATTCACGCCGCCCTCTATTATGACGGGATGAACCCTTCCTGAAGCGTCTTTTTCGGAAAGCTTCATCTTTTTCAACTGTACCGTTGTCGCTTTTCCGTTTTCCGTGATAATCTTATCCAAAGCGAATAAGAATTCAAAATTAATCCCTTCGGCATGACCTTCCTTAACCTCCGTAGAGCCTTTTTCTTCTATCTCGGAAATATCGTTCAGTGTTCCCTTGTTATAAATAAACGTTACGTTTGCGCCAAGTCTTTTCGCAACCATACCGGCGTCCATTGCGCTGTCGCTCCCTATAACGACTACTTCTTTGCCGGCATCTTTAATTTCTCCGGAAGCGGCTTTTTGAAGAAACTCAATACCCGTATAAACATTAGGTGCATCAGCTCCATCCATTCTCATCTTGATAGGCTCATGTGTGCCAATGGCAACAAAAACAGCATCATAGTCTGATTTAAGTTTGTCTATAGAGATATCGGAACCGATATCGACCCCGGTCTTTATTTCTACCCCTAAATCCTTAATGCGTTTTACTTCTGCATCTATTACGTCAAGCGGAAGCCTAAAAGAAGGTATCCCGTATCTTAAGTATCCGCCCGGTTCTTTAAATTTTTCATATATGGTAACCCCGTAACCCCTCATGGATAAATGGTAGGCACAGGAAAGACCGGCAGGACCGGCGCCTACTACGGCAATTCTTTCCTTCCTTTGGGTATCCGAAAGTTTTTTAAAACTTAAATTATTTTTTATTCCGTAATCTCCCACAAACATTTCTATCGCGTTTATCGCAACAGACTTATCCTTATGTTTACGATTGCATTCATCCTCGCACGGATGGGGACATACCCTTCCGGTCGTAGAGGGCAGGGGATTAGATTCGGTAAGCAGATAAAAAGCCTCCGTCAACGATTCATCCAACGGTCTCTCGTATGATTCGCTCTGCGCTATATACTGTATGTAATCCCTGACTCTCGTACCATTAGGACAAGTATCCATGCAGGGGGGCTTTTTTTCGACATATTTAGGCCTAAAAGGCGACTGCTCCATCCCTACTCCCGAACTCAGCGACACCTTCGTCGGTTTTTTAATCTTTTTTAATTCAAGCATAAAATTATCCTCATAATAATTCCAAAGTATATTGAGACATATTGAAGTTACGATTAATTACCTTCTTCGGGAATGGCCAGATAGCTCCCTCCGGCATACCCATAGACCAACTTACCTCCGTCCATTATTTCCTTCAAGGTTCCCTTAATCTCAGCTTTAGATAAGCCGTCTCCGGAAAATTCTTTTTCCATCTCTTTTACTATATCTATAGGCTTAAATCTCTTTTTACCGGTATATTCTTTAATGGTTCCGATAATTTTATCCTCCAACCTTTTTTTTGTTTCGTCGGTCATAATATTTTCCTCTTAGTTTGTTTTAATTTATAGATTAAAGCCTTGTATGAGACGAATAGTTCATCGTGGTTTCGGCAAGTCTAAAGTCATCCACGTGATATTTAGTAAATTTAAACCCGGTTATTTTAAAGAACCTCGGCCAGCCGATCCTCTCTATCCATTCGACAACCCTTTCCCCGGACTCCGCTCCCTCTTTATATGCATCCAATATCGTCTTTACCGCTTCAACTACCTTAGGCCATCTAGGCGGGTCGTTAGGAATGAACGGAATAACTAATTTCGAAAATGTAGGCTTTGTTCTCGCATTGGACACTTTACCTCCAACCCATATGGAAAGCCCGTCAGTGGCAGGGTCCGCAATAGGCATCGCGGGACAAACCGTATAACAACTTCCGCAAAATACACAGGTTTCCTCGTTAATCCTTAAGGTCTGTTTACCGTCCTGAGTATCGGGTCTTATGGAGTTAGTCGGGCATGCCGCAATAGTACTCGGTATTTCACATAAATTTAAAAGCCTCTCCTGATTTATTCTAGGCGGCTTTCTGTGCGTTCCGAGTATGGCAATATCTGACGAAGCGACCGAACCGCACATATTAAGGCAACACGCAAAAGCAATTCTGACTTTTGCCGGCAATTTTTCTTCAACAAAATATTCATATAAGTCATCCATAACGGATTTTACGACACCGGATGCATCACTGGCAGAAGTATGACAGTGAACCCAGCCCTGTGTATGAACGATATTTGCAACTACATTTCCAATACCCCCTGCGGCTAAGCCTAATTTGGCGATATCCTGTTTAAGGGGTTCAATATTTTTTTCATCTTCAAGTAAAAACTCAACATTGTTTCTTGTAGTGAACCTTAAGTAGCCGCTGCAATATTTATCCGCTAAATCACACAAATCTCTAACAAAGCTACCGCTTACCAATCTTGGAGAACCGACTCTTACCGTATATAATTTATCGCCGCTTTCCGCAACATGTACCATGCTTCCGGCATCTAAGATTTCGTGATATGCCCATTTGCCGTAATTTTTTTTGATAACAGGTGGTAAATAATCATGAAAGTCATGTGGACCAATGTCCGTCAATCTTTTATTTTTAGCCTCTTCCGGCATAACAACCTCCAAATATTTATATATGACAATTTTAATTAAACAAAAATTAAATAATTATATCCTGCATCAGTGAAATCAATCGTTTTCTTCCTCGTCCTCAAATTTAATAAACGGATTGCTTCTCGGATGGTCGACCATCTCCGGTATAGGTTCTAATCCTATCCCTTCCAAGAAAGTTACGACTCCGACCCTCTGCATAAGTTCTCCTATTCTCTCTCTCGTAACGCCGTATTCATCCCAGAAATCCCATATATTGCTTATTAACTGCTTCAACCATTCATAATTATTTTTGCTGTCTTCCAAAACATCGTAAAACGGAATGAACATCATGCCCATCCTGGGACCGGTAACTAACGGTGCTTTAGCGCCTAATAAAATAGATGCGCCTTTTTCATCTCCCGGCCTCAATGCCTTAGGCATTTCATTTATACAATGCATACATTTAACACAGTTAGGATCATCTATGACGAGATTATCTTCTTCGAACCACATGCATTTTGTAGGACATTTATCAATAACATACTTCTGGACATTCAATTTCTTTACGTAATTTTTTACTTCATCCTGATTTATTTTTATGCTATCCTTCCACGTCCCGATAAAAGCCATATCCGACCTCGAAGCCGATGCAACACAGTCATTTGCGCAGCCGGAAAATTTAAATTTGAATTTATAATTAAAAAGCGGCCTATGCATTTCGTCCTGATACGCTTGCGTTAAATCATAGCAAATCTTAAGGGTATCATAATTAGCGAACTCGCATCTTGCCTGGCCTAGGCAGCAGGAAGGAGTCCTCAGATCGGAACCGCCTCCGCCTAAATCAAATCCTAATTCTGCATATGCCTGAAAAGCTTCTTCTGCTTCATCCTGTCTAAGACCTAAAATTTGAATATCTCCGGTGGAACCGTGTAAATTCAAAAGCCCTCCACCATGTTTCTCAGCGATACCTGCAATCTTTCTGAGAACATCCGAGTTGTAAAAAAAGCCCGACACTTGGTTAATTCTCATTGAATGACACTCTTTAACGCCGGGATATTTATCTGGAAATTCGGTAAATCTGCCGACCATTCCGGCTCCGTATCCCTTTACACCTGCCATGCCTCCATGTTTCCAGTGAGTAACTTTATCCCTGTAAGATTGCTCAACCTGACCTAAAAGGTCTTCAGTTCTTTCGCTTTTCTCAGCCGCTCTTTCGATTTCCCTGACAAAACTGACCCACTTTCCCTTTTTTAGTTCGTCAAGAAGCGGGGTTTCATGTTTTTTACCCATAATAAAAAACCTCCTCGAATAAATTTATTTATAATTAATACGAAAATATGTAAAAGTATGATATTAAGACCCACAAAAATTAACCGATCAAAACGACGCATGCACATATATGACACACATTAATACATGCATAATAGCGCACAAAAAAACCACCGATACATACACATGTATGATGTATTTGTTAAGATTGAACGGTTTAGAATGATAATCACACTTTTTATATTTATAAATCTTTCATACAACTTTTGTCAAGAAAAAAATAATTTTGTAAGAAAAATGACCGGCATTTTATTCTATCGAAAACTGCATTGAAACAAAAAATCCGATTAAAATTATATAAGATTATGTTAAAAACTCGCCTTTTTGCGAAACGGTTTTAGTTTTTTTTATGAAGGCTACCCAATTTTTAAACCATCCGGAAGAAGAAGCCGAATAGATATGGGTATATCCCGCGAGGACATTCTTATACGCAATACCGTCCCCCGTACCGTTAACCCCAAAACCCTTTTTTACGTCAAAAACTAAGTCGCCGATAATACCGGAAGGCATATCTATGAACGAATGATGAAATTCATGCCCCTTTATTGACTTAATTTTATTAAACCATAATCCTTCTTTCCTATCGTAAAAAAAAGGGCTGAGTTTCGTATAACCGTGTCCCTTGGGTTTTTTTGTGAATTTCACGTCTGCATCTATCGCCCCGACCATTTCATGAAAATTATTTTCGTAAGATATGCTTTTGCATAGATACATGAGCCCCCCGCATTCCGCATAAACCGGAATACCCTCCTCTATTCTTCGTTTCATTTCCTTTCTTATATTTATATTTGCTTGAAGCTCACCGGAAAAAATTTCCGGAAACCCACCGCCTATATAAAATGCATCTACGTCGGGAAGAAACGCATCTTTGAGCGGAGAAAATTTTATTATTTCGCATCCTAATCTCTCAAGGGCTTCGATATTTTCGTTGTAATAAAAATTAAATGCATTGTCATAAGCAATGCCTATTTTAACGGTATTCCGAGTAATTCTCTTGTTTTTGTTCAGTGGCAAAACCGTTAAATCTTTAACGCCGGAACAAGATTTTTTCGATATTTTAGAAATCTTTACAATACTGTCCGTATCTATAAAATCTGAAATCTTAGAGGACATATCTGCAACGAAATTTTCTCTTTCTTCGGAAGAAAGAGTGGATAAGAGACCGAGATGTCTTTGTTTTATGGAATATTCCAAATTATTCGGAATATTGCCCACGATTTTTAAATCGGTATAATAATGAATTGCTCTTATTAAATTTTTTTCATGCCTCTTGCTATGGACTTTATTGAGAATTATTCCCTTTATATTCACGTCCCTGTCAAATTGCTGAAAACCCCTTATAAGCGGAACCACTCCCCTGTTCAGCTCTCCGACGTCTATCAGGAAAATCACAGGAAGACCCAATAATTTTGCCATTTCGGCGTTGGAAGACCTTCCGCGCATATCCAAGGAATCGTGCAATCCGTGATTTCCTTCGACGATACTGATATCCGAACCCAAAGAATGCGCCAAAAAATGTGCTTTTATTTTATTTCTGGGCATAAAATAAAAATCTAAATTATAAATTTTTTTACCGGACGCAATACTGAGCCACATCGAATCTATAAAATCGGGGCCTTTCTTAAACGGCTGAACGGATAAACCTCTATTTTTAAATATGCGGGATAACGCGATAGAAACGGTAGTTTTACCGGAATTCCTTTTAGCGGCGGCTATATAAATGCCATTAACAGCCCCATTCCTTTCATTATCATGCTTAACGCCGCTTTTAATATTATTCATCCTGATTCCTGAGCATTTTCATCTTCGCAATAGTATTAAGCATGTATGAAGAAAGATTCTTATCGGCAGCATCCTTAGTTTCTAAATTATACAACCTGTTAACCGCAAGAATGAATAGTGAAAACCCATACTCGCCTATTTTTTGTTTATCAAAATGATGCTGAAGAAACGCAAATTCATCCTCTTCCTCTATAAGCTTGCTTATATAAAAGGCCTCAAGTTTAGCGACCAAAGGGAGTTCGTTAAAATATTTAAGTAATTCCGATATATTTTCCTTACTCAGCCCGGTGATCTTTAAGACGTATTCCATATCGTATTTAAATTTCATAGCCTTGACAGTACCGTTACAAAACTTACATCAGGAATCGAATGTATTACTTTTAACTGGCGGAGAGAGAGGGATTCGAACCCCCGGTAAGCTTGCACCTACAATTGATTTCGAGTCAATCGCCTTCAACCGGACTCGGCCATCTCTCCGTTTTATAAACTATACGAATATCTCAAAATTACATTAGATATCGTTATATATTTTTATATTATTTAAGCGATTATGTTCATAACATCTTTTACTTTACGTAATGCTAAGTATTTTATCATAAAGTTAAAACATTATCAAAAAAATAATCGCTTATTTGCTCAATAAATAATTTTAAAAAATTTTTAATTTATGATATATTAAATGAAAACATAAAACTGATTTTTATAATTGCTTCAAAATATACGGGGGGTTTTTAACTTTGATGAGGATTAACAAGGCAGTGTTTCCGGCTGCCGGTCTCGGAACAAGACTCTTACCGATAACTAAATCAATCCCGAAAGAAATGCTTGTGCTGGTAGACAAACCGCTCATACAGTATGGAGTGGAAGAATGTTTGAGTGCAAAAATTACCGATATTATTATTATTACCGGCAGGGGTAAGACCGCCATAGAGAATTATTTCGACAGATCGATAGAACACGAAATTTTATTAAAAGAAAAAGGGAAGCATCATTTGCTAAAATCGGTAGACGATATATCAGACCGTATCAGCCTTACATATACGAGGCAAAAAGAAGCACTGGGTTTAGGGCATGCAGTTTTATGTGCTCAGAATATGGTCGGAGAAGAACCGTTCGCAGTAGTTTTAAGCGATGATATTATAGATTCCGATATTCCTGTTATGAAACAAATGATAGACGTATACAAAAATTACGGGTATTCCGTCCTG
>VAOU01060666.1_pt1 | contig 15155 bp, 16 predicted proteins | sample 3393871 | NCBI WGS metagenome assembly VAOU01 (sample SAMN08290440, study PRJNA428436) | hydrothermal vent metagenome | isolation source: Deep-sea hydrothermal vent chimney | place: Atlantic Ocean: South-mid Altantic Ridge | depth 1820 m m
GATTGAATCCCCCTCACCCCAACCCTTTTATGCCCTAGGGGTGCTCCCGGAGGTAGAGGGGGCTAGGCTTCAGAGCTACCCACAAATTTTTCCGAAGAGCCACAAATTAAAAGGCTTCCTTAGCCTGTGGCGCTGCACGGCTTAGGCCCTGCGCCCAGTCGTTCCAACTTATTGTAGGCGTCCAGCGCCGCAATCTTGTATGTTGCCCCCGTTAGGGTCGGGTAGTTAAATACCGTATGCAAAAAATAATCCAGGGTTCCATTCAAGGCCATGACTGCCTGACCCACATGGACCAACTCAGTGGCCCCTTCACCGATAATATGGACACCCAGCAAGCGGTGGTCATCTACCGCAAATAATAATTTCATCAATCCCTCTTCCAGTCCCAGTATTTGTCCCCTGGCAGTTTCACGAAATTGGACAGACCCCACCTCATAGGCAATCTCCTCTTTTGTCAGCTCCTCTTCGGTTTTTCCGATCATCGAGATTGCAGGTACGCCGTAAATACCAAAGGGCATGGAATCAGAATAGCGGACCGCCTTATGTTTGCAGGCGTGATAGGCCGCTGCCCGGCCTTGGTGGTTGCTGGTGGCGGCCAACGCGGGAAAGCCGATCACATCACCCACCGCATAGATATGCTTGGCACTGGTTTGATAGTTCTCATTGACCCTCATCAGGCCACGCTTATTGGCATCAAGCCCGGCGGCATCCAGGTTGAGCCTGGCGGTGTTGCTCTGTCGTCCCGTGGCATAGAGGAGTGATTCAGACCTGACTTGCTTGCCACTCTCAAGATTGACAAGCACTCCACCGTCTACACGCTGCACATCACGGCACCTTTCACCCAACAACAGACGAATACCGTTGTTACGCATATAAAAGGTCATCGAATCCGCTATTTCCTTGTCTACGAAACCGAGCAGAGAATCTCGACCGTCAATAAGCGTGATCTCGATATCGAGGTTGGTGAGCATGGACGCATACTCAATGCCGATAATCCCGCCACCTAATACCGTCATACTATGGGGCAACTCGTCCAGCTCAAGGAGTTGATCGCTGTCGAGAACGTGCTTGCCATCTACCTTGGCAAGTGGCGGATGAAAGGGGCTGGAGCCCACCGCAATAATAAAATGATCTGCCTTGAGTTCCAGGATTTCACCGTCTTCCTCGTCGATGGCCACGGTATGGGAATCGATAAATCGCGCCTCACCATTGACGATATGGATACCATTGCGTGTAAGTTGGTGTTTGATAACAGCGGTCTCATGCTCCACCACCTGATTAAGCCGTTGTTTGAGGTCGGCCATGTTCACATTGGGCTTGAGCCGATAACCTTGACCGTAGAAGGCCCGTTGGTGATAGCCGGTCAGGTATAAAATGGCCTCGCGGAGCGTCTTACTGGGAATGGTCCCGGTGTGGAGACAACCGCCGCCGAGTTTGTCTCGCTCGACAATGGCCACCCGCCGGCCCAACTTGGCGCCTTGCACCGCAGCCCGCTGCCCAGCCGGTCCGCTCCCAATCACGACAATATCAAATTTTTCTGCCATATCTTTCTTCAAACCTTTGATGAACGCCCACCAAAATCTTAACAGCTAGCAGAGTGATGTCTAGGTGGTTCAGTGACTTAGCGTGCTCACACGTCACTTCTCAATAAGCCCCTGCAACCCTGATCTCACGGAACGAAAGATCAATAGGTGTAACGAAAGTTGATACCCCAAACCTCTCGGCTGTAGGACAGTGCATCCACATCGGCTTCTTCATCTGCGCGGCGGTAGCTGATGGCGGCCTCAAACTTGTCGCCAAAGGATCCGCTCAGACCCGCCTTAAACTGCTTGCGGTAACTCTCCTGGTCGCCGGCACCGAGATACTCCGGGTAGATATGACGGCTATAGCCCGCCTCAAAATCCGCGCGTATCCCCCAGAACAGGGGTACCCTACCACTCAGATTGAGGCGCTGGCTTTCAGAATGCAGGTTCTCGTCCGTGTACTCATTGGCCCCAATCTCATAACCCAATTGCAGCCGGCCGCGCCGCTGCAAAAAATGCCAGGTCTGAGTCAGGCCCGCGCCATGACTATCCTGATTGCCAAACCCTATTTCAGAATCCAACAAGTCATCAACATAGCGAGCTTGCGAAACCCGATAGTAGATATGTGTGGTGGACCTGGGTGTAAAGGAAAATGCCGGACCCAAAGTGAGTGCGTGGCGCTGGCTATAGGCCTCCTTAGCTAGAAAAGATTGCCGAAACTCATATCCCAAGGCCCCAACCACCGAGTAGCTCCCGAATCTCAACCGTTTGGCCAAACCACCGCCCATCGCATAACCGGATAGACCCAAAGGGTCCAGGGCATGATCGCCAATGGCATCCTGAGCCCTGAAAGACAGATGGCTCGCCCAGTTGGGCTGGACCAGATGAGTTTTCTGGGGCGCCAGCAACAGTGGCGCAGCCGCAACGTCCGCTGAATATTCAGCCAAAAGGGCTTGGCCGGAAGCAGGTTGAATTACTGTCAACAGGCCTAAGGTAGCCACCATCCCCCAGACCGGACGTACCCACTTGCAGATTGAACGTAATTGCTGAACCATAAAGATAATCCGCCTGAAACCAGGATACGCTTCTATTCTAGGTTGTAAAAGCCCCATTCTCACCTATCCCAAGGACAAAATAGACTAGCGCCGCCCCACAGCTGATAGGCGGGAGCCACCGAGGGCTAGACAAACAAGAAATCTCGATAGTGATCAACCAGCAATAATGTGAACAATAAACTCAAATAGGTGATAGAAAAGAAAAATGTTTTGCGGGCGACCGCGTCGGAGTAATGACGATACAATTTCCAGGCATAGAGCAAGAAGCCTGTATTGAGTAGTATTGCCCCCACTAAATAGAGATAGCCACTCATTTTTGTGGCAAAGGGTATGATCGTCACTGCCAGTAATAATATCGTGTAGAGCAGGATATGCAGACGGGTATATTCGTTACCGTGAGTCACGGGCAACATCGGGATTCCGGCACGGGCATACTCCTGGTGCCGGTACAGGGCCAGGGCCCAAAAATGGGGCGGCGTCCATATAAATATAATGAGGAACAGTAACAGAGCGTCAGCGGTCGCCTCACCGGTCACCGAGGTCCAACCCAATACCGGTGGCGCCGCACCCGCTGCACCACCAATAACAATATTTTGCGATGTCATCTTCTTCAGGAACACGGTATAAATCAACGCATAGCCGATCAAAGAACAAAAGGTCAAAACCGCAGTCAAGACATTGACCCACAGGCTGAGAATAACCATAGACAACACCGCCAGAATACTGGAGAACACAAAGGCCTGGGTGACAGTAAGGTGGCCAGCGGGCAAGGGACGGGCACGGGTACGCGCCATCACCGCGTCAATGGCGTGGTCAATGATCTGATTAAAGGCGGCACCTGACGCAGCGCCAAGACCAATCCCCAGGGTACCCAGAATCAAAATCTTCCATGGCACCATACCGGGAACAGATAGAAACATCCCCGTCACGGTGGTAAACAAAATGAGCACCACCACACGAGGTTTGGTGAGCGCGTAGTACTCCCGCACATTGGCAAGAAAATCGGCCTGTTTGGCTTGTGCGGTATCCATAACGATCAGCCGATCTGGGACACCTTGAGCAGGCGTTCAAGATCTTTCCGCATCCCGGTGGGGTCTGCGTCTACAGGATAACTCATCATCAAATTACCCAAAGGGTCTATCATGTAGATTCGATTCAGCCCATCTTCGGGGGCGCCTTGCTCTATCACAAACTGTCTGGTGAGGGCCTTTACCGTCGCCGCATCACCTCGAAGTACCTGAAGTTTGGGGTGTTCCTGCAAACGCACCTTTAATGCCAAAATATCAACAGCCTGGTCGAGCAGCAACCAGGCATACTGAACACGATGCATGTGTTTTCCCTGAGACAACCTCACTTGACGCATTTTGTAGAGATTCTGCCAACAATCCTCATCGCAAGCTGAGTTGCCCATATAAATCAGGGTCCACTTGGATTTGAGACTGGAAAATTCGACAGCCTGCTTATCCAGCCCTTGTAGCACAACATTTTCTATGGGCCGTGCGGGTTGCACGAGTTCACCCATGTTCACAAAACGAGTAGGCATAAAATACCTGGCCGCCACCACCGGGATGGTAAAAATTATAATTAGAGCAATAATCTGAAACTTCGGCGAAGACATAAAATTTGGTAATTTGATCCGTGACATTAGTCTACCCAAGTTAAGAGTGTAAAAATTTCCGTCGGCGGCGCAGACCCAGCACCACATAAGTGATCATCACTGCCAGGGCCATGGCAAACCATTGAAACGCATAGCCGAGGTTTCTTTCCGGGCGAAGCTGCGGTCGTGGCCATTCGCGCACAAAACCCACTGATGATTGTTTCGGATCCAGCAACACGATAAAGGGAAGCACCTGATAAGACACCCGCTCGGCGAAATATTGAATGTTCATCTGTGGCCACAACAACGGCCACGTCTCCTGCCGGACTCTAGGTTCTGTCTCCACAAACCGGTTACGTATTGGCCTGTACACACTGCCGGTCAATTCCATTTGGGCCTGGGGTATAACCACCGGCGGCAACTCATTAGGGTCTGCTGACCGATGCGGCACCCAACCGAGATTGACCAACACCGCAGCATTGCTGCCTTGAAAACGAAAAGGTGCAACTACATGATAGCCTAAACGGTGTTCATGCAATTTATTCGACAAGTAAAACTGATTGCGGACCTCGAAGTATCCGCGCATCCTAACCTTGCGGAAATCCAGATCTTCAATACCAATGGACTCGGGGCCAATGCGTAATGCCGGTGCCGACCGCCGATCCGCATAGCGATTCTGTAACTGTTCCTTCTGTTCGGCCCGCTGGAGTTGCCAGACTCCCAGACCAACAAACACAGCACCTAGAAACACCGCCAACAATAGCGGAAGCAACCTGATTCGCCGGGGTACTATTATCAACTCATTGGCCTCGCAGAGGGTATTTCCTTAGAGCTAAAACAGCCTTTTGGCTATAATGCTCATCACACTCCAGATCCGGGATCACGCCATGATAACCAATCCAGCCATTATTAAAACCATCATCATCGTCATGCTGCTGCTGATTGTCGGCAGCCTGTTCTCCGGCCTGATGTATATGTTCAAATCTAAGGGTCAGGACGACAGGATGGTCAAGGCGCTGACCGTACGTATCGCACTGTCCATGGCGCTGTTTCTGTTGCTCATGGCGGGCTTTTATTTCGGCATCATCCCCACCCACCGTTTTTAGCCTGCCGGGCTGAATTACACTTTCTCTCTGTAGGGCACTTCTATTAGCACCCTAATGATATTTCAGACTGTCTAAGCAAAAAAGGCGCTGCTTCAGAGCAGCGCCTTTTTTGTGAATAGATAAATCGTTTATAGCCAATAAACAAAGACAAACAGGCCCAACCACACCACATCCACAAAGTGCCAATACCAAGCGACACCCTCAAATGCAAAATGGTGATCGGCGGTAAAATGCCCTTTGAGGCAACGGACCAGAATCACCGCCAGCATGATGACACCCATGGTCACATGAAAGCCATGAAAGCCTGTCAACATAAAGAAGGTTGCCCCATAAACACCGGCCTTCAGGGTCAGGCCCAACTCGCTATAGGCATGGGCATACTCAAAAGCCTGAAAACCCAGAAAGGCCACACCCAGAATAACCGTCAGGGCCAACCAGGTAATGAGCTGGCCACGGTTGCCCTTGCGCAAGCCCCAGTGAGCGATGGTCAGGGTTACACCTGAAGACAGGAGCAGCAGGGTATTAATGGCAGGAATACCCCAGGCGCCCATGGGGGAGAACTGGTTGGCGCCGCTTGCTATCGGGGTATCCGGTGCAATCAACTCGGCACCCGCTGGACCTGCGGTGGGCCAACCACCTTCATAACCTGGCCACAGCAATTCAGTGCCAGCGAGCCATTCGACGGAGAATTGTCTGACATAGAACAGGGCGCCAAAAAAGACGGCAAAAAACATGACTTCGGAGAGGATGAACCAAGCCATACCCATACGGAAGGATCTATCCACTTGTTGGTCATAGACATTGGACTCACTTTCGCTGATGACGGTACCAAACCAACGAAACACCATATACACAACCACCAACGCGCCGACCAGCATGGCCCAGGGTCCTGCGGCAACATCGTTCAGAAAAAAGACAAACCCCAGCGCCAGAATAAACAGGCCCATTGACGTGATCAGTGGGTAAGGGCTGGGATTGGGTAGATAGTAGCTACCTTGTGCTCCGGACATAATCAGTATCCCCTTAAAATTATATGTAAAACAATTCTATCCGTTAATGTTTGTAGTCACTTTCTTGTGGCTGCCATGATGCTCATGGGATTCGGGCGCTGCCGAACCCCCATATTTGTTCGCCGACACCCGATCAGCATTAAAGAACGCGTAGGACAGCGTGATGATGTCGACCTCCTTAGGCAAGGCGGGGTCAATTACAAATTGAACTACCATCTCTTTGGACTCACCAGCGGCCAGTCTCTGTTGGGTAAAACAAAAGCATTCAGCCTTCTTAAGGTGCTTCGTCGCCCTGGGCGGCGCCACGCTGGGTACGGCCTGACCTACAATGGCCTCATCTGCACGATTGCGGGCAAAATATTTGACCACCGTGGTCTGACCTGGGTGGAGCCGCACCTTCTTTTTCAGGGCATAAAACTCCCAGGGCAACCCCTGCATCGCATTGCCGGTAAATTCCACCGTAACCCAACGGGTCTTATCCACCACTAAGCCCTGCGCGGCAGCAGTGTTCTCCTGTTTAGCCTGGGTATTAAACCTGATCCCGGTAACGTCGCAAAACACATCATAGAGCGGCACCAAAACGTAACCAAAACCAAACATGGCCACTGCCACAAGCAACAATTTGCGCAAGGTCCTTTGGTTAGCCCCTACAATATCCACGGTTTAAGCCTTCATCCAACCTATTTAATCGCCAGCAACAAGAAGGCCGAAGCAAAAAAACCGAGGGCCACAATTCCAAGTATCAACACCGTCAGACGGACACCCGATCTGCTTCTTTCCCCATTAAGCTGGTTGTTGCTGCTTGCCATGAGATCACCACCCACTTGCATGAATGCCTACCTCACCTGCGGAGGTGTCGCAAAGGTATGGTAAGGCGCCGGAGATGGCACCGCCCATTCCAGGCCTTCGGCTCCTTCCCACACCTGATCAGCGGCCTTCTCACCACCACGAATGCACTTGATCACCAGGTAGAAGAAAATCAACTGAGCGAAAATGACCATAAAGGCGCCAATGGTCGACACCTCATTGAACCCCGTGAACTGTAGGGCATAATCCGGGATACGCCGTGGCATACCGGCCAGGCCCAGAAAGTGCTGCGGAAAGAAGGTCAGGTTGAAACTGATTAAGGTCAACCAGAAATGCAGCTTGCCCAGTGGTTCGCTGAACATGTGGCCAGTCCACTTGGGCAGCCAGTAATAAATGGCGGCGAAGATAGCCAACACCGACCCACCAATAATCGTGTAGTGGAAATGAGCCACAATGAAATAAGTGTCGTGGTACTGGAAATCAACCGGAGTAATGGACAACATCAGGCCCGTGATACCCCCCATGGTAAACGTAAATACGCCACCGATAGCCCATAACATGGGAGTCTCGAAAGTCATGGAACCCCGCCACATGGTGGCCACCCAATTGAACACCTTCACCCCCGTCGGTACGGCGATGAGCATAGTGGCGTACATAAAGAAGAGTTCACCGGTCATGGGCATACCCACGGTATACATATGGTGAGCCCATACTATAAACGACAGAAACGCGATGGTCGCGGTGGCGAACACCATGGAGGTATAGCCAAACAGGGGCTTGCGGGCAAAGGTCGGAATGATCTGAGAGAACACACCAAAGGCCGGTAGCACCAGGATATACACCTCGGGGTGACCGAAGAACCAGAATATGTGCTGGAACAGGACCGGGTCACCGCCACCGGCGGCATCGAAGAAAGACGTGCCAAAATGTCGGTCAGTCAGCAACATGGTCACCGCGCCGGCCAGTACCGGGATCGTCGCCAGCAGCAGGAAGGCGGTAATCAACCAACTCCACGCAAACATGGGCATCTTCATCAGGGTCATACCCGGTGCGCGCATATTCAAGATCGTGGCAATAATGTTGATAGAACCCAGAATGGACGAAATACCCAACATATGCACGGACAAGATGGTGAAGTCCATGCCCATACCTTCATGTACAGTCAGAGGCGGATACAGAGTCCAGCCCGCACCCGGCGCACCACCTGGGGCAAACAGGGACAACACCAGCAGGGTGGCAGCCGGTGGTAACAACCAGAAACTCCAGTTGTTCATGCGCGGCAGGGCCATATCCGGGGCACCGATCATCATCGGCAACTGCCAGTTGGCCAACCCCACGAAGGCCGGCATGACAAAACCGAACACCATGATCAGACCGTGCAGGGTAGTCATCTGGTTAAAAAACCTTGGCTCAACAATCTGCATGCCAGGCTGCCAGAGTTCGCTGCGGATGACCAACGACATGATGCCCCCCACCACCGCCATGATGAAACAGAACCACAGGTACAAGGTACCAATGTCTTTATGGTTGGTTGTAAACAACCAGCGAGACAGCCCTTTGGGGTGTTCTTCATGATGATCTGTAGACATATCTTCTATTCTCCTCTAGATACCCGTACGCGGCTTAGCGAAGGGCCTTGACGTCGGCAGGTTGTACCACATCACCTGTATCATTGCCGAAGGCGTTACGTTCATAGGTGACAACGGCTGCGATATCCACATCATTAAGCTGTGCGGTATAGGCCTGCATGGCGGTGTTAGGCTTACCGCCCATGACAATTTGTAGATGATCGGCCACAGGACCGGTGGCGATCTTGCTGCCTGCAAGACCCGGGAATACGCCGGGGACACCTTGTCCAGTGGCGCCGTGACAGGCGCTACACTGAGCGTAGACCTTTTCACCCTTGCGCATAAGTTCGTCCTTGCTCCAGGTCTTGCCGGCAGCGGCAACAGCGGCAATCTGGGTGGCCTTTTGTTCATTAACCCAGGTGTTGAAATCCTCTTCGCTCACGGCCTTGACCACAATGGGCATGAAACCGTGGTCCTTACCACAAAGCTCAGCGCATTGGCCGCGGTAGGTACCGGGCTCGTCGATCTTGGTCCACATCTCGTTAATAAAACCCGGAATGGCGTCCTTCTTGACCGCCAACTGCGGCACCCACCAGGCGTGGATTACATCGGCAGCGGTGAGCAGGAAACGAATCTTTTTGCCCACCGGCAAAACCACCTCATTGTCCACCTCAAGTAGATAGTTCTCACCCTTTTCGGCCTCGTTATTTATCTGTTCCTGCGGTGTGGACAAGGTACTCATAAAGCTGACGTCATGGTCTAAGTAATCGTATTTCCACTTCCACTGATAGCCGGTAATCTTCACCGTCATCTCGGAACCACTGACATCGTCCATTTTGATCAGCGTAGCGGTGGAGGGAATGGCCATAGCCAGCAATATAACAAAGGGAATGATGGTCCACACTACCTCCATAGTCGTGCTTTCATGGAAGGTCGCGGCCTTATGCCCACGGCTCTTACGATGTTTGAACACCGAATAGAACATCACGCTGAACACACCCACAAAAATAACGGTGATAATCCAGACGATCATCATATGCAGACCGTAAAGATCTCTACCAATCTCTGTGACCGGTCTCTGGAAATTGAGCGCATAGTCGGCACGGACTAACCCGCTAACCAGCAACAGACTCATTCCCGCGGATACACGTACAACCACACCGCGAAGGGACTTAAGAGGATTGATGGACATGCTTTTCTCCCGTAGGACGCATTACGTTATTCCCAGGAACTCGCTGGAACCGCTCAGCATCACTCTGCCAGGTATTCCGCCAGCGGGCACGGACCCGTTCCTGATTGATTCTTGTATGATGATGACTCTCTTAGCCCGACCAGGACACGCCGCGCTGACATACCATACCTGTTGGATGGATTTCCTTAACTCATGTTAACCGAGCCGAAAATCGGAGCGCAAACTACCACATGCAGGGAGGCACTTCAACCGGGTATTTCGGCGCAGAACATAATTCACCCTACAGCTCTCAAAATCTAATTACATAGCAATATCGGAAATGATTTCTATTTGTAAATGTGGGGCTATTGTGGATACGTCCGGCTCCACCATAAAGGGGATAACCCCTACCAGGGGGGCTTCGACACGCCGTCTCAGTGCCAGCAGGTTATCATCAAACCGCAACATGTGGGGATTGATCTGATTGGCCACCCATCCTGCCAATTTGCAACCCGAATCCACTATCGCCTGGGCGGTTAGCAAGGCTTGGTTGAGACACCCCAGATCCATGCCCACCACCATGACTACCGGATAGCCAAAGTGCTGTGCCAGATCGGCCACATCCCAACGGACGCCCAGGGGCACCCGCCAGCCGCCTACACCCTCTACAATGACCCATTCAGATTGGGCCACCAGTCTGAGCCAGTGATGATCGATTCGTTGCAGATTGATCTCGACCCCACTGGACGCTGCGGCAATGTGTGGCGCCACCGGCTCGGCAAAGGGGTAAGGATTAACATCCTCATAAGACGGCCTGGGGACACTGCATTGCTGCAATAGCTCACCATCTGCATGGCGCAGACCCTGATCGGTAGCGCGGCAACCACAGGCCACTGGCTTCATACCCACCGCTAAAGTCCCTTTGGCGTTAAGTAGATGTAACAACGCCCCGGCCACTTGGGTCTTGCCCACCCCGGTATCCGTACCCGTGATAAAGATTCCCTGACGCATCAACCTTGTTCAGGCACTGAAACCGAAACACACACCCCTGTCGAATCGGTCGGATGCTGTGGCACCCAGGCATGACCATAGACCACCTCATAACTGGCGGGTATGCGGCCATCTTCATCCCGCAGGGCCTCATAGGCGGCACGAAAACGGGTGAACTGGGTCTTACCGGTAAGTCCCCGTTGTCTTGATGCCAAGGCGTTATGGGCGCCCATCGTCTTAAGATCCTGTAGCAGCCCATTCACTGCAGCATAAGTCAGGGTGTGGTGCTCCACGTCCATAACCGGGTCCGAAAACCCCGCCCTGAGGAGCATGTCCCCCAAATCGTGCATATCGGCGAACCCGTGTACATGGAGACCGTCGTCCACTTGCCTCCAGGCATTGCGAAGCTCTATCAAGGTATCTGGACCAAAGGTGGTAAACAGCAGAAGGCCCCCTGGTTTTAACACCCGCGAGAATTGTGCAAAGACCCTGTCTGGCCGGCACCATTGCAGGGCAAGGTTAGAAAACAAAAGGTCAACACTATTATCGGCGATAGGCATCGCCTCGAGATCGCCTGCCAACAGTTGGATCTTCGAGCGCCGATTCCGGTGGCGGGCGGCCTGACCCAACATGGGCAGGGCAAAATCCATGGCGACGATGGGGGCACGATCATAGCGCTGCCCCAAGCCCGGCAGACAATAGCCCGTGCCACACCCCGCATCCACAATCTGTTGGGGACGCAATTTAATCTCATCAAGGCGCTCCAGCATGCGCCGACCGATCTCCTGATGCAGGACCGCGACATCGTCGTAGCGCGAAGCGGCCTGGGAAAAGGCGCGCCTGGCCTGAGCCTTTTCTATATTGGCCAACGCATCCACTAACATACCCCTACCGAAAGACCTTGTTTGGTTAAAAATCTCATCAACGTGTCCATGAAAATCTGTGGGTGAGAAAGAAACGGGGCATGACCCGCACCGGAGATCAGGGTCAAGACCGCATCAGGCAGACTCGACACCAGATACTCGGCAGCCTGGGAAGGCACCAGACGATCTCGTTCACCCTGGATCACCACCACTGGCATGGAGATTTCTTCCAACCGATGACGAAGATCGGTGTCACCGAGGATCTCCAGCCCCCCCTGTAATGCCTGCATGTGAGGCGTGGCCCGGCGCGACAGTTGTTGACGCAACTGCCTCAACTGATAACGTCCCTCTTCGTGAGCACCTGTTTGCAGACTCAAAAACCGCGATAAAGTACCATCAAAATCCCCAACCAAATCGGTGCCAAAACTGTCGAGCGTGGTTTGCTCCATGGCCGTGGACCAGTCGGGTCTACAGACAAAACAGGGGTTGGTACCCACCAGGACCAAGGCACGCACCCGTTGCGGCCACGTTAGGGCCACAGACATGGCCACCAAACCACCCAGCGACCAGCCTATCCAGACAGCGGGTTGGGTCCAGGCCCCAGCCAGATATTCACTGAGTCCGTCCAGATCATAGGGTTTCAGTTGCGCAGGGTTGCCGGCATAACCCGGAAGATCCGGCGCGAATATACGGCACTGCGGGCCCAAACTTTCACGTACACCATCAAACACACCGCCATGCAGCCCCCAGCCATGGACCATTAGCACCGGGGGCTGTTCGCCATTGGATCCATCAAGCCCAAACGGTTTTACGGCGCAAGCCGCCACCTTAGCCATGACCACACACCTCGGCCAGGGCCTCAAGCAGCCGGTCCACCTGCTCCGGTGTGTGGACCGCAGACAAGGTAATCCGCAAACGAGCGCTGCCCACCGGCACCGTGGGAGGTCGGATGGCGGTAACGAAAAAGCCCCTTTGCTCTAAGGCCGCACTGGCATCCAGGACCCGCTGGGAATCGCCTAATACCAACGGCTGAATAGGTGTGGTGGATGGTGTCACATTGAGACCGAGTTCGGCGCTACCGTGACGAAAGCGCTGCACTAACACCCAAAGTTGTTCGCGGCGGGCGGCATCCTGACGCACCAGCCGAAGGCTCGCACGGGCGGCCTCGGCCACTGCCGGTGGCAGCGCCGTGGTATAGACATAAGTCCGGGCCAATTGGATCAGGGTTTCGATCAAGGCCTCTTCTGCGGCCACAAAGGCCCCAAAGCAACCCAGCGCCTTGCCCAGAGTCGCCATCAGGATCAGCGGAGGACCCTGGCTTAGACCTAGCTGTTCCAGACTGCCCCGGCCCTGTTCCCCCAATACTCCGAACCCATGGGCATCATCGATCAGGAGGCGTGCTTTATTCTTTGCGGCCAGGGTTGCCAAGACATCAATCGGCGCAAGATCGCCGTCCATACTGAACACCCCATCACTGCACAGCAGCCGACGCCCACCCAGGGGTCGGGACAACAACCGCTCAAGGGCGTCCATATCGCCGTGGGGGTAACGCCACAACCTTGCCGCTGACAACAGGGCGCCATCTAATAAAGATGCATGATTGAGTTTGTCGGCAAAAATCTCATCACCGCGGCCCACTACGGCATTGATCACACCCAAGTTGGCCATGTAACCGGTGGAGAACAGCAACGCCCGTTCGGTGCCCACAAAGTCGGCCAGCTCCTCTTCCAGGGCATGGTGCGGACTCATATGGCCACTGATGAGGTGCGAGGCCCCCGCGCCCACGCCATACTGATTGGCCGTATTCTGGAACGCCGTGACCACCTGGGGATGATTGGCCAAACCCAGATAGTCATTACTGCAAAAGGCCACGCACGCATGACCGTCCACCACAACCTCGGCTCCCTGAGCGGTCTCCAGCACCCGGCGGCGGCGATAGAGTTGCCGGGACTCGCGTTCAAGCAAGGCCTTGGGGAAATCGAAGTGGGTGGTCATTACCTGAAAGGTACTTCTATTGATACCCTCTCCCTCCGGGAGAAGGAATTAACGATTAATAGCCGCTTTCCCGGTCTCGGGACGCGCCACATCATCGGCCTGTTCGGGTCGCAATCCCAAGCGTTCAAACAAGGTCCGGTCTCGTTCGCTCTGTGGATTGAGGGTGGTGAGCAATTGCTCACCATAAAAAACGGAATTGGCCCCGGCTTGAAAGCACAGGGCCTGCAATTCATCACTCATTTGTTCCCGCCCCGCCGACAGGCGCACGTAGGAGGCGGGCATAAGCAACCGCGCCACCGCAATGGTGCGTACAAATTCAAACGGGTCCACAGGGTCTAGGGGGGGCTCCTGCTCCGCCAAGGGTGTGCCCGACACCGGTACCAGCAAATTGACGGGCACACTCTCGGGGTGGCTGGGCAAGTTGGCCAGGGTGCGCAACAACTCCACCCGATCATGGTCGTCTTCTCCCATACCGATGATGCCACCACAACACAGCTTCATCCCCGCATCGCGCACATGGGCCAGGGTATCGAGCCGATCCTGATAACGGCGGGTGCTAATAATTTCCTTGTAGTAGTCTTCCGAGGTGTCCAGATTGTGGTTGTAGTAGTCCAGGCCCGCATCACGCAGGGCAACGGCCTGTTCGGGCTTGATCATCCCCAGGGTGGCGCAGGTCTCCAGCCCCAGGGTCTTGACCCCGGAAATCATTTCCAGCACCGGCTGCAAGTCACGGTCTTTAGGGCCGCGCCAGGCCGCTCCCATGCAGAACCGGCTCGCGCCATTGGCCTTGGCCTGACGCGCTCGCTCCAGCACTGCCTCCACTTCCATCAAGGCCTCAGCTTCTAATTCGGTATCGTGTCGCGCACTCTGGGGACAGTAGGCACAATCTTCGGGACAGGCACCGGTCTTGATATTAATGAGCGTACTGAGTTGAATGGCGTTGGCATCAAAATAGTGGCGATGTACCCCCTGGGCGCAATACAAAAGATCATTAAACGGCAGCCGAAATAATCGAGCCACTTCCTCTGCGGACCAGTCGTGACGGATGCTTAAAAACCTGCCTGTAAACAAGCGATCTTGAGAAAGGCTCAAACTTCTTCTCCTCATGCCAGGTGTTGCGCAGCGCTAAAAATCGTCCCGAATCGCGCTATTGTCTCAGGAACAATTTTGATCAATTGGGATTGAACCGCCCATGGATGGCGGACAATGGTGCGCAGTCTAATGGCTTCCACACCGCTGTCAACCCGAAAGGATTCGTATGGTTTACAAGTGGTTATTTTTTGTGCAAGTATGTCCTTAACGCACAATAAAAAAGGCCCCTCAGGACCTGTGATCTAAGCATTTTCGCTTAATCCTTCTTGGTTGGCTTGCAACTAAACGAAGGGCGTGCGGTATCAGGCTCTAAGCGTATTAGCTCCAACCTGGGATTAGTCAGCTATTTTGACTCGCCTGTAAACGTCTATTGCCCGC
>VAOU01006505.1_pt1 | contig 15081 bp, 15 predicted proteins | sample 3393871 | NCBI WGS metagenome assembly VAOU01 (sample SAMN08290440, study PRJNA428436) | hydrothermal vent metagenome | isolation source: Deep-sea hydrothermal vent chimney | place: Atlantic Ocean: South-mid Altantic Ridge | depth 1820 m m
GCATCACCTAATACTACAATACCTCCCATATTATCCTTCATGATCAATACAGGAGAAAGAAAATGCTTAACCCTCATAAACGATGTCAGGAAACTCGTCGTCTACTTAACGAAGGCGCACGTCTGGTTGATGTGCGTACTGAAAATGAATACCGCCAGGGCGCCCTACAGGATGCAATCAACCATCCGGTAGAATGGATCAGTGCTGGGTATCATCCGCAGGAGGAAAAGGAAACACCTCTTGTTGTGTACTGTGTATCAGGTGCCCGCAGCAGTGCGGCCAAAAACATGCTGCTGGCAGCTGGTTTCAAGAATGTCCACGACCTGGGCAGTTATCAGAATATCCAGTTCTGCTGATTATTCATTATAAGCAATTCCCGGGTCTTCAAAATAGGCCCTGGGATGCTTACAGATGCTGCACCATGTACTGGTATATATCAACACACAAAATCTATGGGGTATGAAAGGCTTTTACGGTGATATAATTTGCTAATTCCCGATCTACTAATCCGAACGTTGTTTAGTCGACATTCGGATTAGTAGATAGCTATTCCCGTAAGTGCAATGACAATAAATTCAAACGACAAGACTCGGCGAAAAGCGGTAGCCCTGGTATCCGGCGGCCTCGATTCCATGCTGGCAGTGAGAGTCATCCAGGAACAGGGAATTCATGTCGAAGGCATCAACTTTTTTACCGGCTTCTGTATTGAAGGCCATACCCATGCTATCCGCAAGAAAGACCGTGACAAGCCCAAACGCAACAATGCCCTGTGGGTCGCCGAACAGTTAGACATTAAACTTCACATCCTTGATGTTTCTGAAGACTATAAGGACGTCGTCATTAACCCGAAGCATGGCTATGGTGCCAACCTGAACCCATGCCTGGACTGCAAAGGTTTTATGGTGAAAGAGGCCATGGCCTGGATGGAAAAGAACGATTTCGATTTTCTTATCACCGGTGAAGTCATAGGACAACGCCCCATGTCGCAGCGCAAGGACACAATGCCTGTGGTCAGTAGGGAATCCGGTGCAGGCGATCTTTTACTGCGTCCTTTGTGTGCGAAGTTGTTACCCGAAACCCTGCCTGAGCGTGAAGACTGGGTTGATCGTGAACAGCTGCTGGATTTTTCCGGCCGCAGCCGTAAACCACAAATGGCCCTGGCAGAAAAGTATGGCTTTAAAGAATATGCTCAACCTGCCGGTGGCTGCTGCTTCCTCACCGATGCCAATTATTCCTCAAAACTGGCTGATTTATGGCAGGCAAGAGGAGAGAAAACCTACGAAATCGATGACATCGTTATGTTGAAGGTTGGGCGTCATTTACGACCGAAACCCCATTTTAAACTGATCATTGCGCGCGAAGAAGGTGAGAGCAACTTCCTCAGAGGTTACCGTAAAAACTACATAAGCATGAATACCGTCAGCCACAGTGGCCCTGTCAGCCTGATAGATGGCGAACCTGATGACGAAGATATAGAGCTTGCCGCACGCCTGGTAGCACGCTTCTGCAGCGGAAGAGATGCAGACTCAGTGACTGTCAATGTGCTGCAGAGAAACGGAGACACAAAAGACATCAAGGTCAAGCCTCTAACCGCTGACGAAATACCGCAGGGATGGTATGTCTGAGAAAATACTCGATGCCCGCAATCTGCTTTGCCCCCTGCCGGTAATCAGAACACAGAATCAGGTTGAAAGCATGAATAAAGGCGACACGCTATGCGTTCGTTGTACGGACCATGGGGTCATCAATGATATACCTGCCTGGTGCCGGATCAACGGTCACGAAATACTGTCGATAGATGAACAGGAATATGAGATAGTGATCAGGCTGCAGGTTGGGGAATATTGCTGAGTATGAGAGTTCTTAATAGGTGTTAGAAGGCTGTTCCGGCAATACCGGCTCATAGCCGCTGCGAACCCAGCCAATCATGCCGCCGCGCAGGTTAATAACGTTTTCGTAACCATGTTGTCCAAGGAACATGCAAACCTGACCGGAGCGTGCGCCACTGCGGCAGATGAAGATGACTTCTTTGTCTTTCGGGATATCGTCCAGTCGAACAGGAACAGTTGCCATAGGCATTGCGACAGCACCCTGAATGGTGCCACGGGAAATTTCATGCATTTCACGTACATCAATGATGACTAAATCATCATTATCATCCATTTTGGACATAAGCTGGGGAGAATCAACTTCTTTTATGTACATCCTTGTGTCCTGAATGGGTAAAGATAGCCGTTCATTATATAAGAAATTACTTATATAATCAATTCCAGACAATATGGTCAGGAATACACATTCGAAGAATCACACTGACGATTTGAAACAAAATATTAATAATAAATGAAGGCATTAACAATACAGAATTTGCACAAACAATATGCGGGTGGTGTAACCGCGCTGAAAGGTATTGATCTGGAGGTGGATAGCGGCGATTTTTTTGCCCTGCTCGGCCCTAATGGTGCCGGAAAATCGACGATCATCGGCATAATCTCATCGCTGGTAAATAAAACACAGGGAAAAGTTGCAGTCTTCGGGCATGATATCGACAGCGATCTTGAGTCACTGAAATCCTGTATAGGCCTGGTCCCTCAGGAATTCAATTTTAACGTATTTGAAAAAGTCATCAATATCGTCACCAATCAGGGTGGATATTATGGCCTGGAGCGGGAGCTTGCCCTGCGGCGTGCTGAGAAATACCTACGCCGCCTGGAGCTGTGGGATAAACGAGACCGTGTGGCACGAACCCTGTCCGGGGGTATGAAAAGGCGGTTGATGATTGCCCGTGCGCTGGTACATGAACCAAAGTTATTGATACTCGATGAGCCCACTGCCGGCGTCGATATCGAAATTCGCCGCTCGATGTGGACATTCCTGCGCGATATAAATCAACAGGGAACAACGATCATCCTGACCACACACTACCTGGAAGAAGCAGAAAACCTGTGTCGCAATATTGCGATTATTGATCAGGGACTGATCATGGAAAATACCAGCATGAAAAGACTGTTGAGCCAACTCCATATTGAAACCTTCTTACTCGACACACGGGAAGAAATCGTTGATGTACCTGAACTTGACGGTTATACCCTGCTTAAAATTGACGCCCATACTCTTGCTATAGACGTGGCAAAAGAGAAAGGTCTGAACAGGCTTTTCATCCAGTTATCTGATCATGGCATCACCATACTCAGCCTGCGCAACAAGACCAACAGACTTGAGGAATTATTCATGAACATGGTGAATGAAAATAAAAAACCTGATGCTGAATACTAAAATAATTATGCAGAGATTGATCGGCTTATATGAGAGTCTGATTCTGGACCGTCCCTGGCTGACCCTTGGACTATTATTCATTCTAACAGCCTCAATCGGTTACTTTAGTAAGGACTTCAGACTGGATGCCTCGGGTGATACGCTGGTTCTTGAAAATGACTCTGCCCTGCGTTATTACCGCTCCATCTCCGCTCGATATGGCTCTGAAGACTACCTGATTATTACCTATACCCCGAAAAAAGGCCTGTTCAGCAAAACAATACTGGCTGACCTGGCTAAATTGAGTCAGCAACTGAAAACCATTAAACGCGTTCATAGCGTAACAACAATACTTGATGTACCACTGATCAATAGCCCACCTATCACGCTATCTGAACTGAGTAAAAATATTCGCACCCTGCAATCACCGGATACCATTCCCGGTATGGCCAGAAAAGAACTGACCACCAGCCCTTTTTACAGCAATCTTATAATTAGCCCGGACGGTCGGACTACTGCCCTGCAAATCAAGTTACACCGTGATGAGACCTGGCACTATCTTTTTGATCGACGAAACAGCTTGCGTGTATTGCGCATGGAAAACACCCTGGCGCCCGAGCAAAAGAAAGAGCTGGCGCGCGTAACAAAAGAGTTTGATGAATACAGCGACGGCCTGCTGGAACAGGAACGAAAGGACATACAGAAAATTCGTCACATTATGGATCTCCATCGTGACAGGGCTCAAATGTTCCTTGGCGGCGTTCCGATGATTGTTGCAGACTCTATGGACTATGTCAGGAGCGACTTAAAATTATTCGGCCTTGCTGTACTGGTATTATTGATTAGCTTTCTCTATATCGCATTCCGTAAACCCCATTGGGTTTACCTGCCGATACTTACCTGTGGTGCCGCAGGCCTTTCTATGCTGGGTATTCTTGGACTGCTGGGCTGGCGTGTTACTGTGGTGTCATCCAACTTTATTTCGCTGCTGTTGATTATCACTATGTCCCTGACGGTTCATCTCATCGTTCGTTACCGGGAACTGCATGCAGACCAGCCGGATAGTGACCAGCGTATACTGGTAGGTCAAACCATCCGCAGTAAATTTCTGCCTAGTTTTTATACAGCGATCACCACTATGGTGGCATTTGGCTCCCTGATCTTCAGTGATATACGGCCCGTCATCGATTTTGGCTGGATGATGGTCATTGGTATTTCAGTGGCCTTCTTTTTTACATTCACCCTGTTCCCTGCAAGCCTGGTATTGATCAAAGCCGGTCAACCGGGAAAACTGCATGACATCACAGGCACTGTTACCCGCTACATTGCAAACCTGATCGAGCATCGAAAACTGTGCGTGCTATTTGGCGCATTGATACTGGCAACGGTGAGCGTGATCGGTATTTCAAAACTAACGGTGGAAAATAGCTTCATCAACTACTTCAAGTCTTCGACTGAAATTCACCAGGGGATGAAACTAATTGATCAGAAACTGGGTGGTACGACTCCACTGGAAGTTATCATCGATGCACCAGCCAGCTTTTTTCAGGAAATGGAAGAGGAGAAAAAGGCCCACGTGGAAGAAGAAATTTACGGATATCCGGAACAGGCGCAAAGCGGCATTGCCGGATCCAGCTTCTGGTTTAATTCATACATGCTGGAGGACGTCGACAAGATTCACAACTACCTGGACAGCCTGCCTGAAACCGGTAAGGTGTTATCGATCAGCACGGCCATGCATATGCTGCAATCATTGAAAGATGGTAAAAATCTGGATGATTTCTTTCTTTCAGTTTTGTTCAAACGTCTTCCTGATGAAGTAAGACAGAGCCTGTTCACCCCCTACATGTCAGAAGACGGTAATCAGCTGCGTTTCAGTGTCCGGGTTATTGATTCAGATCCGAAGCTGAAACGCGCCGAACTAATACAGAAAATCCGCAACCATCTGATCGTTAACATGGGCTTCCAGCCTGAGCAGGTACACCTGACCGGCATGCTGGTACTCTATAACGACATGTTGCAAAGCCTGTTCAGTTCGCAAATAAAAACTCTCGGTGTTGTTTTCCTTGCCATACTGGCTATGTTTATAGTGCTGTTCCGGTCATTTAAAATGGCGGCACTGGCAATAATTCCAAATATCCTGGCGGCCACAACAATACTGGGAATAATGGGGCTGGCAGGTATTCCGCTAGATATAATGACTATTACCATTGCAGCAATCACCATCGGTATCGCCGTTGATGACACCATCCATTATGTCCACCGCTTCCAGGAAGAATACTGGCAGGATGAAAACTACTGGTATGCCATAATGCGCTGCCATAACAGCATTGGGCGTGCTATGTACTACACCTCAATGATCATCACCCTCGGCTTTTCTATCCTCGCCCTGTCGAACTTCATCCCAACGATCTACTTCGGCCTGCTGACAGGTGCTGCGATGATCACAGCACTGATCCTGAACCTGACTCTATTGCCTTTATTAATCACTCTGGTTCGGCCAATGAGAAAACGTCTTAAAAGCAGCTAACCACACGGTTACTCTGTGGTGAATGATTTTAAATTAATAACCAAATAAGTTGGAATATGATATGAGCAACGCCGTCCACTTTACCGCTTATAAAACCATCGTCAAACGTGAAATCACGCGATTTATGCGTATCTGGCTGCAAACCATCCTGCCGCCGGCGATTACCATTTCGCTGTACTTCATCATTTTCGGTAATCTTATTGGCAAGCGCATTGGTACCATGGACGGTTTCAGCTATATGGAATTTATTGTTCCCGGTCTGATAATGATGTCGGTTATTACCAGTTCCTATGCCAATGTTGTGTCATCCTTCTTCAGCATGAAATTTCAGCGATCTATTGAGGAAATACTGATCGCCCCAGTCCCCGATTTCATCATCCTTGCCGGTTTTGTTACCGGCGGTGTGGCACGTGGCCTGATAGTAGGTGCTATCGTAACCATCATTGCGCTACTCTTCACTGGCCTGTCTATAGATAACTATCTGATCACTTTTAGTGTGATCCTGATGACTGCAATTCTATTTTCACTTGCTGGTATGATTAATGCCGTGTTCGCTCAGAATTTTGACGATATTTCAATCATTCCCACCTTTGTACTCACCCCGCTTACCTACCTCGGTGGTGTTTTTTATTCCATCAAACTGTTACCTGAGTTCTGGCAGCATGTTTCACTGAGCAACCCAATCCTGTATATGGTTAACGCCTTTCGTTATGGTGTGCTGGGTCAATCAGACCTCAATATTGGCATTGCATTTATTATCATTCTCGGCTTCATTGCCGCGCTAACAGTCGCTACACTCTATTTACTTAAAAAAGGCATCGGGATACGAAATTAAGGATAAGATAGCGAACCATGACAACCATGAAAAATAATTGCAGCGCGACCTGTTCGATAGATGCAACAGATAAACAGGATTCAGCACAAAACCTGTCTGAAAAACAAAGAATCGTACTGATCAGTCCATACGACCTCGGCCGTCAACCTTTTGCTCTGGCAGAACCTGCCGCGCTGTTCAGCCAGGCGGGTTACGAGGTTAAATGTCTGGATCTATCGCAACAAAAACTAACAACTGAGGTGCTGGCCCCTGCAACAACAATTTTTTTATACCTCAGCATGCTTACTGCCACACGCATCGCCATCGAGGCCATGCCACGTATAAAGAAAATGGCACCACAGGCAAGAATAGCTGTATTTGGCTGGTATGCCCCGGTCAATGAACAATACCTGAGAGAGCTAGGTGTAGATGCAGTATTTGGCGGTGAATCAGAGGACGACATGCTAGCCTATATTGCCTCAATTACCGATGAAGACGATCATCCTGCACGTACAGAAACAGTCATCAATCTAAAACGAATTAATTTTTTAGTCCCTGACCGGAAATTACTACCTGCTTTAGAAAAGTATGCACAACTAGTACTACCGGATGGGTCTAAACATATCATGGGCTTTACGGAAACAACCCGCGGTTGCAAACATCTATGCCGTCATTGCCCGGTAGTGCCTGTATATAAAGGTCGCTTTTATGCGGTACCGGTTGGCATCGTCCTCGAAGACATTCGGCAACAGCTGGTAAAGGGCGCCGAGCATATATCATTCGGTGACCCGGACTTCCTTAACGGCCCGCGACATGCCCGACGCATCATCGAAGCCATGCATGAGGAGTTCCCTAAATTAAGCTACGATGCAGTCATCAAAATTGAACACATTATCAAATATCCGGAATTTCTTCCCTTACTGCGGGACAGCGGCTGTATTCTGGTGACCACAGCGGCGGAATCGGTTGATAACAGAATTCTCGAACATCTCGAAAAAGGACATACTGCAGAAGATTTTGAGAAAGTCGTTACTATGATGGATGAACATAATATCGCACTGGCACCCACTTTCATTCCTTTTACACCCTGGACCACAATCGATAACTATATCAATCTACTGAACAAGATTGCAGAGTTAAAATTAATCATGAGCGTCAATCCTGTACAACTCTCTCTGCGCCTGTTAATACCCAATGGCTCCCGCTTACTCGAGCTGTCAAAAGAAGAAACCTGCATCACCGACTTCAAACCTGCATCGCTGGGCTATACATGGGTCCACAATGACCCTCAGTTGGATCTGTTGCAGGAAAACATAAGACACTGGACCGAAAAGGCTGAAAATGACGGTCTTAGCAGGCTGCAGATTTTTAATGGTATACGTCGTATCGCACTAAAAGTCGCTGGCAGAAATGCTGTGGATGTAGCTGAGGCTGATTGTGGAAACACCATCCCCACGCACTCGGAATCCTGGTACTGTTGTGCCGAACCGACTGAACAGCAGTTGACCAGCTTCTAGTGCAACTCTCAGGCGTCCGCTTTTTACTGATTGACGGCCCAAATCTTATCCGCCGCATCCATGCTGCCATTCCCGCCGATAATCAAAACCAGATCATCGAACAGACCATCACATCATCACTGCAATCTCTTTCCCGTGCACTAAAACAACATTCGCCTACGCATACTTTATGTGCCTTCGAATGTGACGGCCCGACATGGCGACATGTACTCTTTCCTGACTACAAAAAAGATCGCCCTGTTATGCCAGAGGAACTGGTTGAGATTTTTTCCCGGCTTAAACAGGAGATCCAGCATAACGGTGTTTTCACATTGAATATTGCTGGCATGGAAGCCGATGATGTCATCGCTAGCGCCGCGGTAAAGGCCTCCGCACAAGGTGCAGAAGTCACAATATTATCGACTGATACGGGGCAGGCACAATTATTACGACCAGGAATCAGGCAATATAATCATTTCAAACAGGAACCGATCACAGCAGAAACCATCCAGCAGCGTTTTATGGTTAAGACCACGCAGTTGAACGATTATCTGGCGATGGTCGGTGATAAATCGCATTCTCTACCGGGTGTACCCGGCATTGGAGCAAAAACCGCTGCACGGCTGCTTGGTTCCTATTCAGATCTGGAGGAGATACTCGATGCTGTAGATGAAATAGGTGGCCGTACCGGTAAGTCATTAACAGAATATCGCGAGACGGCACGACTGATCAAAAACCTGCTGGCACTGCGAACTGATATCAGTTTGGGTCACACATTCCGCTCCTTTCGTTATACCGGTCAGCACCCGCCCATGAGCTGATTTGACAGCGGGAATCACAATACATATATTTTCGAAAAATAAAGGAAACCAATCTCCGAATGGGCATCAATTACAACACAGAAAACAAGAAAAATTTTTTCTTTGTCAAAAGCCACGGTGAGAGCAATGGTCTGGATGAAGTCAGTAGCTACGCACGCGAAATAACTGAGCTCTGCAAAAAACAGGGCCACTGCAATATGCTGATAGATGAAACAGATCGTCAGTATGTCCTGGGTGAAGTGCTTGATCTGTACAAACTGGCGAATTTCTTCAAAACTCTGGATCTATCCAGCCTTCGTATCGCCATTATCTGCTCACCTAAGTATATTGAGCATATCCGTTTTCTTGAAACGACGGCCAATAACCGGGGGATGAATATAAAATTTTTCCTTAAATCTAGCAGTGCTAAGCATTGGCTACTGTAGCGAAGAACCCATTTAGCAGGCATATAAACGTTGCCGTTGCCGTCATCAAACGTGAAGATGGCAAGGTACTGTTCGCTGAAAGACCTGCGGGAAAGGCCTGTGCAGGAGAATGGGAATTTCCTGGTGGAAAAATCGAAGCAGGCGAATCGGCCCGACAGGCACTGGATAGAGAAATCAGGGAAGAATTGGCGATCAGTATCACAGAGGCCAGGCCCTGGATCACCCTGTCCCACAGCTACCCGCATGCATCAGTGTTACTGCGCTTCTTCATTGTCAGTGGCTGGACAGGTCATGAGCACGGTGAAGAGGGCCAGAAACTTTCGTGGCAGAATCTTTCAGAACTAACAATATCTCCCCTACTGGCGGCTAATGGGCCGGTCATTCGTGCCTTGCTGTTGCCCGAGACCTATGCCATATCCTGTGCAGGCGAAATCGGTGAAGAAGAATTTCTGCGGCGCTTGCCTGTAGCAATAGGAAATGGACTGCAACTGCTTCAAATACGCGAGAAGAACATGACCGCCTGCCAACTGAAACAATTTGTGGAGCAGGTGCTACCCATTACTGAGCTTGCAGGCGTAGATACCCTGATTAATTCAGCAATGCCTGTCGAACAAAGGAAACGATATTCTGGCATCCACTTGACCAGCAGCCATTTAATGAAGCTCGATATGCGCCCGGATTTCAAGCTTGTTGCGGCATCCTGTCACAATCGACTTGAACTGAACCGGGCAATTAAACTTGGTCTGGATTTCGTAGTACTATCACCTGTATTAAAAACAGCATCACACCCCGAAGCAATACCCATGGGAATTAGTGGCATGAGTAAAATCATTGCTGAATGCCCGATTCCAGTATATGCCCTGGGTGGGATGAGCATTGATCAATTGCATGATATACAATCATACGGCGCACACGGCATTGCCATGATGCGGAATGCCTGGAAATAATTATCCACTACTAAGAAAAATGAAGGGCAATAATATGTAGGTGCGAATTCATTCGCACAATAATAGTTCAGCAGCCTCAAATCCATGTTCGAATGAATTCGAACCTACAGATTTTTTACAACTTTCTGTAGTGAAATTTAAGAATTCGCCATAAACATGGGCTTAAACACAAAACACAGGAGTATCTATGCAAGCCGATTTCTGGCATCAACGCTGGCAAGCCGGAAAAATCGGCTTCCACAAACACGAATACAACACCCAGATGATGCGTTTTATAGATCTGCTGGGCATTGAGCAGGGAGACCATATTCTTGTCCCCCTGTGCGGCAAATCTCTCGACATGATCTGGTTACGTGAACAGAACTTCCGCGTAACCGGCATAGAGATTAGCCAACTTGCCGTAGACGGGTTCTTTGCCGAAAATAATATGGAACATGTCATCAGCAAACATGAGTGGGGACTGATGTACCAGGCGGACGGCATAAACATCCTCTGCGCAGACTTCTTCGACATACACTCAGCTGACCTGCCACAAATTGATGCAGTGTATGACCGCGCATCCTTAATTGCCCTGCCGCAAGACATGCGACCCGACTATGTAGCGCACCTGACGACGCTGATGCCGGACACCACGCGCTCGTTATTAATCACACTTGACTACCCGCAGCAGGAAATGGATGGGCCACCTTTTTCTGTCAGTGAGGCTGACGTTAGACAGTTATTCGGGCAGCAGTTCATCATTGAACCAATAATTGCTGAAGACTGCCTGACCAATGAACCTCGGTTCCTGGCAAAAGGACTTAGCCGGCTCGATGAGCGGGTTTTTCTGCTGATCAGAAACATTCCCTGAATCCACTTGTACCATACTAAAAATAAGTGAATTTTCAGTCAGAGAAATAATCGATCTACTTTGAGAAAACTACTCCGATGCGGGGCATGTTATTGCTAAGGATGTTTATCGTGTGCATGATGAGTTTATTGCGGAAGATATAAACAAGTTACGAACTGAAGTTTGAAGTTATATGACTCCCTGCTCTTACAACCGCTCTATAACCGGCAGGCTTATCACATCACCCGGCTGTAACTGTGTGGTAAATAACTTTGGATTGTAGCGTTTCAGCAGCCACAGTGGAACGCGTTGCTTAATAGAAATACTCCACGCGCTGTCGCCAATGCGTATCTTGTATGTTTCAACACCCGGGATCTTAAATCGCGATCTAAATTCATCCTGCAGTTCACGGTGATAATCCAGACGTTGCTGGTTAAATTTTTCCCGCTGTGCAGTGCTTTTAACCGGCAAATAAATTACCTTGCCTATACGGACTTTACGTGATTTCTTTATCTTATTCATTTTTCGGATGCGGCTGGTATATCTTATGCCCATCCAGTTGGCAAAAAGGCCTAGTGACTCATCCGGTTCAACGACAATGGAGTAGCGGATTTTACCGGCTTTCTTAGACAGCTGGATTAACAGGTCATCACCCACACCAAAGATTGATTCAGGGACATTGGGGATTGACTTGATCACCGGTTCCGGTCTACGTGGGATGGGACTGACTGCAACCGCAGACAGCTGCTTATTTTCTATTTGCTTTTCTGGCTCTATACGGATTTTATTTTTAGCAAGCACCACTTTAACCGGCTGCTTTTCAGCCTTTTTTACAGTCTTCTTTGCCGGCTTGCTGACCTTCTTTTTAGCCACTTTTGTCGGTATACCGGGAATAATAATGATCTGTCCCGCACGTATAAAGGCGCGACGACCCAGGTTATTCAACAGAATAAGTTCACGACAGGAAACTGACTCCTTTCTCGCAATACCGCAGGCCGTATCTCCCCGCCGTACGCGGTAGGAGTACTCTGCATATTTTGGTTCTTCCGCCCTCATACTGTTCAACTTTGCCACCTGTTCACTGCGTCCATCGGTAGATTTTGGCAACTTGAGTTTGTAACCCCTGGGTACAAACCGCCGGCCCGACCACACCAGACGCATCAATGAGGTATTATATTTTTTCAGTGTACTCTCTGAAACTGAAAAAACAGTCATCAGCCGATCTGTTGAAACCGCTGTTTTGATCGTTACGACATCCATTGCTAATGGCTGCCCCATCTTGTGATCGGGATAATATTTGTCCACATTCTGAGCGACATGCCGTGCAGCAAGAAAGCTGGCATAAAAATTCTTCACCGCTGTCTGAAACCCACGGGCTTTATATTTGTTCAGTACGTCCATGTAATCTGTGCCAACCTTATCCATGGCCCGCAGCATACCTGCAGCGCCATAATTGTAGGAGGTGATGACATAGGGATACAGGCTGTGTTTTTTCGAAGACTTAATAGTGCGCGCCTTGTCCCCCAACTTCTTCCGGCTGTCGAGAAAATAACGTGTTGCAGCACCAGAGGCGAGTACTGGATCGAGTCGCTCATCAACGGTAGAAGAAATCTTCAAACCCAATATGCGTGCCGTACGCGGCATAATCTGCCACATACCAGCCGCCCCAACCCGGGAGTAGGCTGTCGGTCGGTAAGAGGACTCAACAAAAGGCAGGTACTGGATATCTGTTGGCAGGCCCGCCTGCTTCAGGGTTTTAACAACCATCGGCCCGTATTCATCGTGCCGCTCGAGCGCCTCATGAAACTGGTCAGCCACCCCTCCCTGGCATCTTATTCGCTTTGCAGCCTTACGAATTTCTGACAGTTTGTCGTTTTTGAGCAACTCAGCCAGGTGTTTTTCCTCGCCGCTGAATGTCGTTATGCCTTTGGCACGTTTATCCGCAATCTGTAGAATCTGCTTTCGTAACTTGCTTTTTGCATTCTTGATTGAGCGTGCTTCGCGTCGGCGCGAACATTGAGCACTGGTCTTGATTACCTTGTAAACACGATCCGGATGACGCGAATCATGCAGCACGATGGTGTCATCACCGTATTGTGTAAACACATCAATCCAGAAAGAGACCCGTTGTTTGAGTTCGTCAGGACAGGGAAATATTTTATCGCATTGTAAATCATGCTGACCCAACAGGTGATCAGCACTCGCTGCCTGGGGAAAAACCCACAGCACGAATAAAGCAGGTACTAAAAACCTGCCGTATTTACTTAGAAGAATAAAGAAACGGCGTGAAAGACAACGAAGTCTGGTGCAAAATAGGCTATGTGACTGGAGCATTTTCCGATTATTATTATGATTGCTACATGGGCGAGATAGAGTCCGTACTATACTCGACAACCCCAGTATTGGAAAGATAAAGATCCTCTAAAACGCCTACATTTCGTGAAGAAGATCACCTTGATAAATGCTATGATTACATGCACTTATAACATAACCGTTAATGGAGGAGAGATGCCAACTTTCGATATTGTTTCCGAATATGACTCACACGAAGCGTCAAATGCCGTCGATCAGGCCAACCGTGAAATTGGCACCCGCTTCGATTTTCGTGGCAGCAATGCAAGTTTTACGCTGGAGGATCAAACCATCACGCTGGAATCTGATAATGATTTCCAGTTGCAGCAGATGATTGATATTCTTAACAATAAACTAGTTAAACGCGGTATTGATATCGCCTGTCTTGAAATTGGTGAGGCCGAATTGCGGGGGCAACGGGCAAAACAGAGCATTATCCTGAAGGAGGGAATCGACCAGCCGACAGCAAAAAAGATCGTAAAGATGGTGAAAGATAAAAAGATGAAAGTACAGGCAGCCATACAGGGTGAGAAAGTTCGTATTACTGGCAAAAAACGCGATGATCTGCAAACAGTTATGGCCATGCTAAGAGAAGAAAAGCTAAACGTGCCGCTGCAGTTCAACAATTTTCGGGACTAGGCATATCAACCCTCTGTCAAAAGTCAGGTTGATGGCGATAAAGGCTGATAGCAACGCCCGTTTTCTAGCCACATTACTGACAGTAACGCTGATCGTTTTACTTTGGTCAAACATCGCCCCGAAAGACCGTACGACCTGGTTTATGGAAATCTTGCCAGTACTGATCGCGCTACCCATACTGACATATACCTGGCAAAGTTTCCCTCTAACTCGTCTATTATATTTTTTGATATTTATTCACGGACTAATCCTGATGGTTGGGGGCCACTATACCTACGCCGAAGTCCCTGTCGGCTCCTGGTTTCAGGAAGTCTTCGACTTACAACGCAATAATTATGACCGCCTCGGACATTTTGCTCAGGGCTTTGTACCAGCCATCCTCGCACGAGAAATATTGCTCAGAAAAACAACCCTGTTACCAGGTAAAATGCTCTTTTTCATTGTTGCCTCAATCGGCCTGGCCATCAGCGCTTTCTACGAACTGATCGAATGGTGGGCCGCTCTACTATACGGTGGCAAAGCCGATGCCTTTCTTTCCACACAGGGTGATATCTGGGATACACAGTGGGATATGTTTTTAGCATTGATCGGTGCCATCACTGCACAACTGTCTCTTGCCAGGCTTCATGACAGGCAGTTAGAAAATCTCGACAGCAAGCAATAGAAATACGTGTTACGGAAAACCGTAAATCGTAAAAGGTTAAAAGTAAAAGGGGAAAGGATCTTAACCAACAAAAAAATATAATGTTTTTTTATCTTTTGTCCTTTATCTTTAACCTTTAACCTAATCTTCTCTTCAGGAAAATACATGAACGTCCTAATAACAGGTGCCGGCCGTGGTATCGGACTTGGCTTCGTCGAATACTATCTTATGCACGATCATACCGTGTATGCCTGTTACCGTACTGAATCGCTGAAGCTGGCCACTCTGGCCGGCCGATATAATGACCTGAATCTCCTGCAATGGGATGTTACC
>VAOU01096961.1_pt1 | contig 14736 bp, 16 predicted proteins | sample 3393871 | NCBI WGS metagenome assembly VAOU01 (sample SAMN08290440, study PRJNA428436) | hydrothermal vent metagenome | isolation source: Deep-sea hydrothermal vent chimney | place: Atlantic Ocean: South-mid Altantic Ridge | depth 1820 m m
GGATACTAATTCAAAACAACAATATATGAAAACAGTAAGGGAGGAATACCTAAAATGCGCGCGGGAACGTACCCCCCGCCGGTGCCCTCGGGCACTGGCGGGGGGGACGTCAACTGCCTCTTCAAAAGTTTGTATAAAAAAAAGACCTGACATACTTTCCATTCTTGGAAAGACATTCGGGTCTTCATTTGAATACGCCACCTCCTTGTGGCGTATGTTCGTTTCTTATGTTCCGCGCACCTGTGCGCGGGGCTCTTTACTATTTATCAATGTCCGATATTGTACTTTTTCCCATAGGGCGATGGGGACACAACCAAAAACATCGCCCCAATTCTGGCAGAGGCATACGTTGTCCCCCTCGCATGGGAATAGTTCGTTCCGGCGGAACCACCCGTAAGAGCGGATGACGCCATCTTCACGAACGTTGGAATGACGGAAAAACTCTCCCCCGCGGTCCGTACCCCGATTGCCGCCGCGATGGCGCTGGGAACGAGGACAAGATCAACTCTCTTGTACCCCTTCATATATCCCAGCACCGCAACGCGTGCATCAGAGACAATCCCAGGGAGTCCCAGTCCATCTTTCTTACTTACCACCGTGAGCAAGCCCATGCACACATACTTGTGCGCCCGCACCTTCTGTGTGGTGATGAAGCTAACACTCTCCACCTTCACCAGGTGGATGAAAGCGGGCATATGCCCCTTATACGGTGGATACTGCTGTCTTAAGAAATACTGGTATGTGGGCGAGAATGTTACTGTTGTATTCCCGCTCACGTCAAACTTCCCCCCACCCAAAAGAAAAGGGTTTTTGAATTCCCTACTTTTGAGTGGATGCCATCGCGTGGCCGTTGTGTCGCACGCAACGGTTTCCCACTCTACCAATGGGATGGCCTTCATGTTAGTCGGCGCGTTGAGCCGACTGAAGATTTGCGGCACCGGTACCGTCCCCGGGATAATACTCGGAATGGTCGCCGGAACTTTACTCGCCGCAAAATTTTGAGTGACGCGCGCGCCACCCACCTTCACGGTTCCAATTGCGGAACTTTTTGCATTTCCGCTCTTGGAAGTTACGTTCCCTACTTCCACGGCGGCACTGCCACTTCGCGAAATCACATTTCCGACCTTTGCTCGCGATTGCGCGGCACCACCTGTGGCGTTCGCTCGTGATGCGCCACCATTGGCGGCAGCGGTTGCCTTTTGGATGCCTACCACGCCAGCGGCAGACGCTTTTGAACTCGTCTGTGCCGATGACACAGCCGAGTTAATGACTGGCGCGGCGAATGCCACGCCCCCGAAAAACAGCATCATTGCTCCCACCGGGAGCAACCACATGATGAATTTCTTCATGTTCATGATAGTGTTCCTTCCTTTCGTTGCCTAGGTAGCACCCTCGGGGAGGATTCCCCGAGGGTGTGTTGTGGACAAAATGCACTTACACCCTACGGGTGAAAGTGCCCCCAAACTGCCGTCGCCGTGGACATTCCCCCTGCAGAGGATGTTGCCATGGCGCCGTGTCCGGATGACATGGCGTCGGTGTTGGCGCCAAAGATCGCGCCGGAATCCGTCGCTCCCTTCATCGCGTTGGCGTAGGTGATACCCGCCACCGAACCGTCCACGACACCGAAACCGCGGTGTGCACTGACAACACCACTGGTGTTGCCGGTGGTTTGTGTCTGTGCCATGCTGTGGTTGTTACCGCCACCGGCGGATATATTGAACACGCCATTGAACCCGCCGGACACGTGTTTCCCGGCGACCATGGCACCACCGTCCGCCGAACCATTGGCGAAGACGGAAACACCGGTGCCGACAATCCCATAGCCGGGACCACCTCCGCCACCACCGGGGTTGTGGGGACCGTTCGCGGCGGTTGCCGCGAACGGAATGACCGACAGACCGACGGAAAAGACGATGCCGATAAAGGTGTTCGCGACGATGTCGCGAACACCGCGCTTGTTGCTTTCCATAATAATAACCTCTTTTCAATGAACATCGGCTCCGATGAACCGATGGGCGTTAGCCATGCGTATATAAGCATACTTATTTATAGAAGTCAAATTTTAGTGACAATCGGTATTTTCTCGGCTATGAAGATTTTTTGTGTCGCTAGGTTTAATTTTAGAGATATTTTTTTGATATTATGTGAGAGAGTGTTTGTAAAAATTTTTTATAGATGGTCTTAAGTTTGTAAGTGTAAGTTTGTAAAAATGTATGAGTTTGGTGTGGTTGTACCCCCGCCCCAAGCCCGGGCATCTTGATGCCCGGGCTTGGGGCGGGGGTATTTTCTATTTAAATTTTTTCCACGTATCGCGATTTAAAACCGCACAAAAAAACGTTGAGGCGTTATACTATAATTATAGTATTTTATTTATGGAAGTCTCAGAAAAAGATTTAGAAAGATTTATCATTGACTCCGGCGTTGTTTCTCGCAAGGATATTGAGTCTGCTTCAACGGAAGCAAAAAAACAAAAACAATCCATAGGCGCTGTGTTGGTTTCTCGCGGGTTGCTCACCAAAGATGCGTTGCGCCACATCAAGGCGTATATGCTTGGCATTCCGTTTGTAGATTTGAAAAACAGCAAAATTCCGGAAGATGTTCTTTCTCTCATTCCAGAGCCGATTGCACGAACACATTCAATCATCGCGTATAAGAAAGGCGAGAGAGGGCTTGAAGTTGCTATGCTTGATACGCAAGACATCACTTCCATTGATGCGGTTCGCAAAAACACCGGCTTAAAAATACTTCCGCGCCTCACCGATGACGATTCTCTCAAGCATGTGTTAATGCAATATCAGAAATCTCTCAAAGAAGAGTTTGGAGACATTATTACAACAGAGGCTGGGCGCATAAAAGTAATTAAGGAACCCCAAGAGGGTGCATCAGGAGAGGACCTGAAGAAGATGGCGGAAGATTTGCCAATCGTGCGCATTGTGGATTCTTTGTTACGCCACGCGTTGGTGCAACAAGCGTCCGACGTGCACATTGAGCCGATGGAGCAAGAGATATTGATACGATATCGCATTGATGGCATTTTGCATGATGCGATGACATTACCGAAAGTTGCGGCGCCGGGCATTGTCGCACGCATTAAAGTTCTTTCAAATTTGAAGCTTGATGAAAAGCGTCTCCCGCAAGATGGTCGCTTTAAGATGGATATTGAAGGTGAAAAAGTTTCGTTTCGCGTATCAATTTTGCCGGTATTTTATGGTGAAAAAATTGTGATGCGTCTTTTGCGCGAGGGTGGTGGTGGGTACACATTAGAGTCACTTGGTTTTCACGGGACGATAATGGAGCGTATATATCACGCCACTCGCCAGACGACCGGTATCATTTTGATTTCCGGTCCTACGGGCTCGGGGAAGACCACCACACTGTATACCATTCTTGATATTTTAAATACACCGGATGTTAATATTTCCACCATTGAAGACCCGATTGAATACCAGATGAAAAGAGTAAACCAGACACAGGTAAATCCGCAAATCGGATTTACCTTTGCGAGTGGGTTGCGCTCGCTTGTCAGGCAGGACCCGGACATTGTGATGGTGGGAGAAATACGCGATGGTGAAACCGCGTCGCTTGCAATCAATGCCGCACTCACCGGGCACTTGGTACTTTCTACCATCCACACAAACAGCGCATCCGGAGCTATCCCCCGCCTTATTGATATGGGAGTGGAGCCGTTTTTGCTTGTTTCCACGTTGAGGGTTATTGTCGGACAACGTCTTGTGCGTAAATTGTGTTCTGATAAAGAATCATACAAACTTTCCGAACAAGAACAAAAGAAAGTCGCATCCCCGGAAGAATTTAAGAGTGTTATAGACGTGTTGACTGAAGAAAAAATGATAAAAAGCGGAGCTTCAATTTCTTCCATTCAATTTGCTCGTCCCAAAAAATCGGCAGAATGCAGTGAGGGATATCATGGGCGTATCGGTATTCATGAAGTGCTTTCCGTTTCTCCTGCGGTGCGTGAACACATTTTGCATGATGCGACCACTGACGCTATTGAGTCACAGGGAAAAAAAGAAGGTATGCTCACCATGTTTGAAGATGGTTTATATAAAGCGGCACGTGGCATTACTTCCATTGAAGAAGTTTTGCGCGTCATAAGCGAATAATCTTTATGAAATTTTCTGTAGTTCTCAGAACAAGTGATGGAAGAAAAGAAAAGCGCGTTATGGATGCACAATCGCGTTTTGAAATATATGATGCTCTTGAAAAAGAGCATGCATCGGTCATTACTCTTTCTGAGGGTGGCGGGTTCACCATGCCGTCATGGTTGAACATGACATTTGGCACGGGGGTTTCTCAAGATGAATTGGTCTTGGTAACAAAAAACATCGGCTCAATGCTTAACGCGGGGCTCACTCTTTCTCGTGCACTTTCCATCGTGCAAAGACAGACACGCAATAAAAGATTTTCAGCTATACTCGCTGATATTGAATCTTCACTTAAGGGCGGGTCATCATTCCACGAAGCGCTCGCTAAACATAGAAAATTATTTTCAAACTTATTTGTCGCCATGGCACACGCCGGGGAGGAAAGTGGTACACTCTCTTCCTCTCTTAAAGTGGTCGGGGTGCAGATGGAGCAATCTCGCAATCTTACAAAGAAAGTACACGGCGCAATGATTTATCCTGTAATCATTATTTTCGCAATGATAATTATCTTTATTCTGATGTTGTTGTTTGTGGTGCCGACACTCACTGCGACATTTATGCAACTGGGCGTTGCGTTGCCACTCTCAACACGCGTGGTTGTCGCCTCATCAAACTTTCTTGTGCATCACACCATCCTCGTATTACTTGGTATTGCCACTGTCATTGGTGGAGCATTCTTTTTTGCAAAATCACGCTTCGGAAGTAAAATTCTTTTTTCCGCGGTGTTACATGTCCCTGTCATTGGCGAATTGGTGCAAGAAACATTCGCGGCGCGCACTGCGCGGACACTCTCATCGCTTCTTGCTTCCGGTGTTGATATGTTGGAAGCACTTTCCATTACGCGCGAGGTGGTCGGTACTGAAACATTTGCAAATATTCTCTCGGAGGCGCAAACGCGTGTGCGCAAGGGCGAGCCACTTTCCGCCACTTTTCTTGACCACTTAAACAGATATCCGATAATGTTTTCAGATATGATTGCGGTGGGAGAAGAGACTGGGAAACTTTCCGCCATGCTTGAACAAGTTGCCGATTTTTATGAGCAAGATGTGCAACAGCGCACCAAAGACCTTTCCACCATTATTGAGCCGATTCTTATGTTGTTTATCGGCACAGGCGTGGGTATTTTTGCCATAGCGATTATTTCTCCGATATACTCGCTCTCTTCAAAGATGTAATTTGTTTACTTATGCATATTTCAACATCATCGCGTGGCATGACCCTTATAGATGTGTTGGTTGGTTCTGCGTTGGTGCTCATTATTTTTCTTGCGCTTATGGGATTGTTGCGCGCGTCAATTGCGATTTCTTCTCTTGCTAAAGCGCGCGCCGGTGCCTCATCGCTTTCCGAGAGTCAGATGGAATACTTGCGCGGAATCTCATATGATTCGCTCGGTACCATCGGTGGTATTCCAAGCGGGCTGGTTCCACCTACACAAATAAAGAAATTAAATAATATAGCATATACGATGCACACCTATATTCAATATGTTGACTCACCGGCGGATGGGCTTGGTGTAAATGATACCAATGGCATCACTGCCGATTATAAAGTTGCAAAAATAAGTGTTGATTATCAGGCTGGTGGTTCCTCACATTCCGCCGTGCTTGTATCAAACTTTTCACCCCCGAGCATAGAAACAACGAATGGTGGTGGCACGCTCACCATCCACGTGGTTAATGCTACCGGTGCGCCGGTACCCGGGGCGACCGTGCACATTACAGACCCGGCACTTACACCGGCAATTGATATGTCTGCTTTTTCAAACACGCTCGGGATAGTTTCGTTGCCGGGTGCCCCCGTTTCGTCCGACTATCAAATAAAAGTTACCAAAAGCGGATATTCATCCGCACAAACATATGTACGCGATACCACAAACCAAAACCCAACTCCCGGCTATCTCACCGTGGTAAAAGAGCAAATCACCGCAGGCACATTTGCCATTGATACGTTGGCATCTTTTACACTGCATACGTATAACCCAATTTCGAGTGATTCTCTCTTTGATACTTTCACGGACCAATCATTACTTTCGGCAACTTCAAGTGTCTCCGTGTCTTCCGGGGAAATCACGCTTGCTGGCACTGCTCTTTCCGGCTCGGCGCGTTCCATTACTGTAACGCCGACAATGTTGCATGCGTGGACATCGGTACAGGCGAGTACGGCTGCATCGTCTGGCTCAAGCGTTCTCATGCATGTGTACACAGCCGGCAACACGCTATTGCCGGATAGCGTGTTGCCGGGCAACAGCACCGGTTTTTCCACTTTCCCCATTGACTTAACAAATGTATCAACGAGCACCTATCCAACTCTTGCCGTGGGAGCAACACTTTCAAGAACCGGAACGTCCATTGTTCCCAAGGTATTTAACTGGTCACTTGCGTATGATACCGGTCCCACACCGCTACCAAATGTTCCGTTTACACTTACCGGTGAAAAAACCATCGGGTCAACCGGTGCGGGTGCGTCAATTTATAAGACGATATTGTCTACCACCACTAATGCCTCGGGACAACGAGCACTTCCCCTTGAGTGGGATTCATATTCTATAGGTGTGACTGGATATAATATTGAAGGTGCGTGTCCGCTTCCGCCATATCCGCTTGCTCCGGGCTCGGTAAACACCGCATCGCTCACTTTGGTTGCGCCAACTGCGAATACGTTATTAGTGAATGTACAAGACTCAAGCGGTGCTCCGGTTTCCGATGTAACGGTAACACTGACAAATACCGGATATTCCAGTGCTGTTTCTTCATCTACTTGTGCAGGTGCATATTTCGGAGGGCTGTCATCGTCCGATACTTATACTGTAACAATCTCCAAGGGCGGATACACCACGACCACCAGTAACAATATTTCAGTTTCGGGACAGACATTTTATACTGCAACGTTTCAATAACCCATCGGGTGTTGTGGATAAGTAATTATTTTTTGGTGTACCAATGCACTATACTTATAGACAAACATCATGATTACTCAACAGCTTATTGAATACATACGCCAGCGTGTGATTGATGGCGCTTCACGCGAAGATATTACAAAAGAATTACTCACTGTCGGCTGGAGTGGCGGTGATTTAGACAAAGTATTTTCCGCACCGGAAGTGATGACGGCGCGTAGCACCGTAAAAGATATATCATTATCAAAAGTATCACCCGGAGTACCATCTGAAATGTCGCGCAATGAGCCCTCGGTGGATATGTACAAAGACAACAGGCAAAATGTTCCATCAGAAAGTGTTTCGCCAATAATGACACCATCTATATCACAACAAATGCCCGCGTCTTTCGTACCACCGTCATCTTTTACGCCGGCATCTGTAACGCGTGATTCTTTTTGGTATCGCCCGGTGATTATTATTTTAACATTGGTTATTCTCATGGGCGTTGTCGGAGGTGGTGTATACGCATATTATACGTACTCCAAACAACCTTCTGCAATTTCCGTGTTGCGTGGGGTGCTGGAGCATGCGGCAACGATTCAGTCGTTTGATTTTGCCGCCACTTCCACAAGTGCCACCGCTACAAACATCGCCTTATCATCGCTTGGAGCGGAAACCGGTGGTATGTTGGGCGGTGCAAAATTTATATATGCCACCACCACGGTTGCTCAGCACGGCACAATAGTGTTGCAAAAAGCGAGAACACATCCGGACATTGACCTCACCACAGCATTGCAGGGTGCAATTTCCGTCGCAACCACAAGCGGTACCTATTCTCTCAGTCTTCATACTATTTTATCTTCGCGGGCGCTTGACCTGAAACTTTTGCGAGGTAAGGTAAGCATTGAATCCGTAAGTCCTCAACTGCGAATGGGACCGGTGTTTGTAAACGCCGCATTGGCGAAAATATCAGACAGGTGGGTTCGTCTTGTTGATTTTACGAATGCAACTTCGTCCCAACAATTTTCTAAAATCTTTTCCGATCTTTCCGCATCGTCTTCACCTATCATTGCAAAAGACCTAAAAGACCTGCGGACATACGTGGATAGTTTGCAATATGTGCATTCTGCAAGAAATGTGGGCATTGAATATCTGAATGGTGTCCCGACATATCATCTTTCACTGGTGATACAAAATACTCCCCAATCAGTTTTGCTTGTGCAAAGATTCATGTATGATTATATACACTTGTTGCATACTCGTGATGGAGCAATGGGGCGGAATATATCTTTTGCCACATTCTTACAAAAGGGCAGGGGATTTAATGAAACATTCACACAAAAGCTTCCAATTAACATATGGGTTGGGAAGAATGATTCACGTGTATATAAATTTACTATTCCGAGTATTACTTTCGTAGGGGTCGGTAACAACCTGAATAGTCGTGCAACCTTGCGTGAAGAACTTCGCTTTGCCAATTATAATTCCACAGCGCCGATTGTTTCTCCGAAAAATGTTGAGTCGTTAAAATCTTTTATGAGCGGACTGTTTGGATTTGGTTCCGGTGGTGGGCTGTAAACTTACACGTGTGTACGTGCCCGGCGGTCGGATTATTCCTATGCGAACAAGAGCATTTACTTTAATTGAAACAGTGGTCACAATTGCCATCTTCGCTGTGGTGCTCTTTTCTGTAACATCGCTCATTATTTATTTCTATCGCATGAATTCCTTTGTACTTGAGCAAACTTCGGCGGTTGAAAATTCCAGTATTGGGGTAACTGATGCCATGAAAGATTTGCGTGAGGCATCGTACGGCGCCAACGGAGCATATCCTGTGGTGAGCGCTTCTGACAACAGCATCACTTTTTATGTTGATATGAAAGATGACGGAGTGGTTGACCGTGTGAGGTATTGGCTTTCCGGCACCACCCTTTATCGCGGGATTACTGTTCCGATTGGAAACCCGCTCTCTTATGTGGGGCAACCGGAGGCCACTACAAGCATTGCAACCGATGTACACAATGGGAGCACGCCACTTTTTCGCTATTTCAATTCAAGCGGTATCCAGATGGCACCTCCTATAAATGTTACTGATATTGCCTCAGTAAACACCACTGTTACCGTCAACATTAATCCGAATCGCGCGCCGAATAATTTTACTCTTTCGGTTGGGGCAACATTGCGTAACTTGCGACGCGCGCCGTAGGCGCGCGCTATACTGATACTATGCACATAAAAAAAACCTCGGGCTCCATTATGCTTATCGCACTTATATTTGGTGCCATTTTTCTTGGAGTATTCACGGCGCTCTCCGGTTTTGTATTATCAGGTAATAATTTTGAAATACAAAAGCAAGCACAAAACGAAGCGGTTTCAATTGCCGAAGCCGGGCTTGAATATTATCGTTGGCACCTGGCGCATTTTCCAAATGACTTGCAAGATGGCACTGGCATACCCGGACCGTATCTCATTTCTTACAAAGATCCGACTGGGGGTACGGTGGGAACATACACTCTTTCCATAAATGGAAATAAATCGTGTGGGCAAATTACCTCAATTGATATTTCTTCAAAAGGGGTTCCGGCAGATGATCCGAATGTTTCTGAAACGTTGATTGCTCGCTACGCGCGCCCGACGGTCGCACAATACTCATATGTTATCAATGGAAGCGTTTGGGCGGGCTCTGACCGCATCATTAATGGTCCATATCATTCAAACGGTGGTATTCGTATGGATGGAACAGCGAACGCTCCGGTCACCAGCTCTCTTTCAAAATGGACGTGCACCAGCTCATTTGGTTGTAATCCAAACCAGACAGTAAATGGGGTATTTGGTTCCGGTGGCAATCAAAATTTGTGGAAATATCCAACACCGCAAATAGACTTTGCCGCAATCTCCGCAAATTTTTCATCGTTAAAATCAATCGCAAATGCGCAAGGTCTTTATTTCTCACGCTATAGTTCCGGGGGTGGCAAATTAAGCCACCGGGGGTATCTTTTTGTTTTTAATGGAGATGGAACCGTAACGGTGTATAAAGTAAAAAAAGTGGCGACACTGTATTCTGTGCCAATTGATGGTTCAAGTGGATTCGGTTGGAATGATCATACATTGATTACAAAAAAGATATTGTTAGGTACATATGACATTCCTTCAAACTGCGGGCTTATCTACGCGGAAGATAATATATGGGTTGAAGGAATTATCAGTCGGAAAGTAACTCTTGTTTCGGCGAATGTTGCTAATGTAGGAGTAAAAACCAACGCAGTTCTTGAGGGAAACATCACGTACAATTCACCAAATTCCGGGCTTACGCTTATCGCACAAAATGATGTACTTGTAGCGGCGAACTCTCCCTATGATATGACCTTGGATGGCATTTTTATTGCACAAGGTGGAGCATTTGGACGCAATGGGTATTTTTGTTGGCGGTATCCAAACTATAGTCAAAAGGGAACCCTTGCTATGTTCGGGTCTGTCGTTTCAAACAAGAGAACCGGTACTCAATGGGGTGGTTGGTATACCTGTGGAAATACATTTTCATCCGGCTATGCCATACGCACCAACTCATTTGACCGTTCACAATTTACCAATCCACCACCATTTACTCCTGGAACCTCCGCAAATTATCAATTTGTGAGCTGGCGCCAGAAGTAAGAAGCCCGGGTACCTGATAAGTTCACTGACATATGGCAGTCCTCTTAATCTGAGGAATATGGCACTGTCTTTCTTGGAATGTATAACGAGGACAGCGCGATAATCTTAGCGAAAAGATTGAAAGTTTTCGTAGTAGAGAGTAACGGAATAGAGGGAATTACCGCGGAGGAAGGTAACCCTTTGTTTGACGACCATTTGTGCGTGGCACAAATGGTCGTTGCGTGTAGCGAAAGGGGGAAATTGATTGGTCCGTTAGAGATACACGCGGTGTTGTGCGCGCACTATCCGACGAAGTACAAGTAATGAGCGGGCACCAATGTGCCCGCTACTTTTTTACCTCTTTATGATTTTTTGATGTCTTTACTTTAAACTTTCTTACTATTCTTTAATTCCAAATCTTTTCTTGCTTTAGTTTACGTTAGTGATTTAATTTTTTCAATCAATTTATCTTTATCCAATCCGCCAACGGAAAACAACTCATTGTTTACGATAATTCCCGGTGAGGACATCACCCCGTACTCAACAACCATTTTCTGTCCTTTCTCTGAAAGCATATCAATATATTCAATTTCTACTTTTGGAAAACTTGATTTGATTTCCCCCTCCAAAATCTTTTTTGTTGCAGCACAGTGACTGCACCCAACTATTGATAATTCTTGTATTTTAATTGTAGCCATAATTTTATTTATATTAACTTTTACTAACACTTTTTACAAATACCCATGATCTTTTGGGAGGTAAAGTAAAGAGGAATGAACATAAGAACCAATGAGGCAATTAATATCCATACTTGATACTGAACCAGAAAACCAACCACTCCAAATCCGAGAAATCCAAACAATGCCACAACACACATTGGGCACGATGCTGCTCCAAAAATTGAAGCGAGAATTACCGAGGATCCTCCAAATCCGCCCTCTGCCATTACGCCAAGCCGAGCTTTGTTTTGCCTGGATTGTTTGTATGCATATATATTCATCAGAAGAAAAAGTGACCCTAGAATAGCAAGAGCGGTGAGAGTAATATAATCCGTAATTGTGAGTAAAGATAACTGGAATTTTAGAGTATTAGCTGGGATGGTGATTATTGGTATTGCCAGAAAAATTATAAAGAAAAATACAGCAGTTGGTAATGTGAAATAACGATACCTCCTCTCATGTAAAACTGCTTTTATAGCAGAAAAAATTGTTTGAAAGTAATTAAGCATATCTATGGGAAAAGAATCTTTGTAAACGCTATTACAAAATTGGCATCTTTTTTCTCGTGTGATTTTTGATGAAGAAGTAACACAACCTGTTGTGATTTATTTTGATTCATGGTTGATTATTGATAATTATTTTTGTGTGCGTATGTACTTGTTGAACAGTATGATTATCTTTTGCATTAAGCACTCCGATTGATGACAATATACCGAGAACTATAAGAGCAAGCGAAATAATAATACTTGCGATAGACATTTTCTTTTTCTTAATCCAGCTCCAAAGAATCGTAATAAGAATAATTCCAATTCCTGTCCACCAACCAATCCATATAGGTCCACTAAATGCGCCATGGGCCATGGGGTGATTTTGTATCTCGGCAAGCGCGGGAGCGATATCCATAACAAATTGATTCCAACTTGCGTGAAAAATAGAATCTTCCCACCAATGCATACCCCAAAGCCCATAAGTGAGAATAAACGCGCCAACTGACACCAGCGACCAGCCCATGATTGTATCAATGTTTTCTTTGCGTCTGGCAATCCATTTTGTGGTATTAACACCTAGAACTGCCAGAATAACAATCGCAATAAGTGGTACCGCGCGACCTAAACCGTTTACAAATCCTAAACCGGCGCCTAGTCCCAAACTGCCAATACCGGCAATGTATGTCAAAATGACATAAAAGGCGGGGTTCGGACAACCGATGCCGGCGTTGCCGAGCAACATGCCCATACCGAGAGCTTTTACGTAATCACTTCTTTTTTGAAGCCATGCCGGTGATGCCCCCGCAAATTCGGGAAGAGAGATATGAATGAATTGTAGCTCTGATAAGCCGAACAGGATAGCAATCGTGCCCGCAAATAGAAACATATACAAAGTAACTTTATCAAGTCCGAAATATCCGCCCAGTTGTGATATAACCGCTCCGTAAATCGCAAGAGTGATTGAAATTCCAAGTCCAAACAAAAGCGCCATTGTAAATCCTTTTGCAGGTGACTTTCCAAGCGTCATGGGCACAATAATAAAAATTAGTGGTAGAGTGCACGGAAGAAAAATCATTGAGAGACCCGCAGCAAACGTAAGCGCTACTCCTACCGATTGTCCGCTTGCAGTGGCGAGCCAAAAAAGCCCACCACCAATAGCTGTGAATAAGACAATTCCTATTAATGCTAAAATAAAGCGTGTTGATTTTTGGGATTGATTATTCATGACGATTTTTGCAAATTTTTGAGCAATGATTTTTAACGTGTTTATCAATAATCTTCAAAAGTGGTTCGATGGTTTCTTTGTTGAGCGAATAATAGCGATACAATCCTTTTCTTTGGAGATATACAAATTGGCAACTGACGAGCCGTTTGAGATTGTGGGAAATAGTACTTTGTTTGTAGGGTAGTTTTTTTGTAAGCTCCGTTACATTCATCGGCTTATTACGCAAAGCGTGGATAATTTCCAACCTTGTTTTATTCCCTAGTGTGTGAAAAAATATTTTGTATGGTGATTTTGCCATATTGTGAAAACTTAATATACTAATAGTATAGATGATGAATAATTTCATGTCAAACACAATAGTTTGAATTCAAACAGAGAGTTTCTTGCTGTTGCTCGCGCATGAGAAGAATGGGGCAATAATAACTATAAATACTTTTCGGCTCCGCCATCCCAAAAAAAATTACGCCACCCGTCAGCAAAAGAACAAAAAGAAAATGGGTTTGAGGAAAGGAATTTCCACTCTTTTGTGAATTGTGCAAAACGTTTCCTGAAATCGTTTCCAATGGAAGTGGTATACTGTAGGTAATGTGTATTGTAGCGAATTGGAAAACATATGCGGAGACAGTTGAATGCGTGAACATAAACAACTCATGACATTGTTTTGTTCGTTTTATAATTTTTTTAATTTTTACTCACGCATATGAATTCCCGAGAGAAATTACTTAATCAAGAACAATCACCAGTTCTAGATGAAAAAGATATCAAAGAGTTAATGAGAAGTAGAAATATTTTGCATGAAGACTGCCATCTCATTGAAGAACTATCAGAATGCCCAAAATCTTTATTTTTAGAATTCCATAATTTTTTCTCAAGTAAAAAAGAAGGGCTTGTGCGTGCTTTGGAATACATTCTTGAAAATTTAGATAATGAAAAAGCAGAAAGAAAAAATTTCCTGGAATTATATTTGGAACTTGCAAAAAAATATAATTGGACAACATGCTGGAACATAAATGTAGTTTTTGAAAGACGCAAAGCTACATAAGCAACTCCTGACCTGCTCTGTTGTATAAACGTCCACGCGCCCCCCTCATTTCTTGACTTCCTTTTAGATGTAGAGTTAACTAACGTAGTCGATAAATATGTCGGCTAACCAAGAAGGAGGTTCACAATGTGCACAGAAGAGTTTGTATCAAGGACCGTTGTAAGAAGGAAAGATACCGGTGAGACAGGGATAGTATGTCCCAGTCTGGGGATATTAAACTGTAATGGTCCGGATGAGGTTAGCGTCGTTTATGCAGGATCAACGGCGGCGATTGGGACAGACCGAGCGCTTTTGGAAGTGCTCGGTCCGGAGGAGGCAATCGCCGACTTCGTGAGATGTGGTGCCGGACGCGGAAAGGATACTTGTATCTTTTTAGCTGCAGGGGCGGGCGGACCGAGTTGCGAGCGGTTTGGCCCGATAAGATGGAATCTTATTTTCCGCACCATGCGCGCGGAGAGAAACCCGGAGCAGTTGTTTCCGGATTGTCAATTGTCAATTGAAACTTAAAATAACAATTGGCGCTCACGTTAGCCCCCCATCAAAGTATTGTCATATGACAATACTTTGATGGGGGGCTTTTTTCTAAAA
>VAOU01103732.1_pt1 | contig 14668 bp, 12 predicted proteins | sample 3393871 | NCBI WGS metagenome assembly VAOU01 (sample SAMN08290440, study PRJNA428436) | hydrothermal vent metagenome | isolation source: Deep-sea hydrothermal vent chimney | place: Atlantic Ocean: South-mid Altantic Ridge | depth 1820 m m
GTAAGTCTTTACCGTCTCCTTTACCTGATCTTCAGATAAAACGGGAGTTAAAATGAAAACGGTTTCATACTGATTTACCATCTTTTTGTTAATTAGTTAATGATTAATAATAAATTTTGGTGTGCAAAAGTAGAAAAATTTTGGTTACGCAGCTGTTTTTTAACGGTTTTTATCTCTTTTAAGGTCAATTACTTTCCTGTCATTTTCCGGGCGGGCCTGCACACGTGCTTGCACAGGCTGTCCGCTTTAGTCCTGCCTGCAAAAGCAGTGTTTCGCAATGGCTGGCGAGTAGCTCCTTTGTCGCTCTTGACAGCCTGCTACACATCTGCTTTTGCCGGTAGGCGCTGCCGCTGCCATCCCTGCCGCGAATAGGACGAAGAGACGAAGGGACGAAGAGACGAAAGAATGAAAGAACGAATTTGGAAATGTGGAGATGTGATAATTCGTGGTAAGTTGTTTTTTTGACGAAGTTGAAAAAATCCTTAATTGTCTTAATTTCTTAATGGTGAAAGGATTGAGTGGGATTGTGAAATAAAAACGATTTGCCCACCGCCTGACCATTGTCTGACTATTGCCTGCCCACCGCCTGACCACTGCCTGACCATTGACTTACCATTGACTTACCATTGACTTACCATTGTTTAACCATTGACTTACCCTTATTTTGTCATTGTTTCTCAACTTCCCAGCATCGTTTCTGCAATAAATTCTGCTGCTTTGCCATCACCAAACAACGGGGGAAATTTTAATTCTTTCCCAATCCTGCTGAAATGCTCAAAGGCATTCATAATCTTGTTTTTGTCTGCATTCACAACGATACCGCAGCCCTGTTCCACAATTTCCTTCCACTCTGTTTCGGAACGGAGGATAAGAGACGGTTTTTCAAAAAAGTAAGCCTCCTTCTGTACCCCGCCTGAGTCGGTAAAGACCATCTCACAACGGCTTTCCAGCATAATCATATCGAGGAAGGAAACCGGCGGGATAAGCCGGATGTTTCCTTCCTGTTGCAGCTGCTGGTAAAGTGTGCTACCCAGGTTCTTACCCAATAGTTTGGCAGTACGCGGGTGCAACGGTAGTACGAGCGGTGTTTGACTCTCCTGTGAAATTTTTAGAAAAGCTTCGAAAATGGTGTTGAGCCGCTCAGGCTGGTCAGTGTTGTTGTCACGATGCACGGTAGCGAGGAAAAAAGGTTTCTCTACCAACTGCTGTGTTTTCAGGATGTCATTTTTCTTTTCGGCAATTTCCCGGAAATACAGGCTATTGTCGTACATCACATCGCCACAGTGAAATATTCCCGGATGATCAACGGAGAAGGGTGGCTGGTTGTCTATGTCAAATCCCTCCTGGATAAGGTTTTGCAGGCCGGTTTTCGTAGGGGAAAAGAGCAGGGTAGAGGCATGGTCGGCCATAATACGATTGATCTCTTCGGGCATACTTTTATTAAACGAACGCAATCCCGCTTCGATATGAACAATGGGAACGTGAATTTTGGCGGCGGCAATAGCTCCGGCCAATGTTGAGTTGGTATCGCCATAAAGCACGAGATAATCCGGCTTTTCTTTCAGCAGGATTTCTTCAGTACCGATAATCATGCCGGCTGTCTGAACACCGTGGCTGCCGCTGCCAATGTTCAGGTTATAATCCGGTTCGGGAATTCCCAGCTCATCGATAAATACCTGCGACATGTTGGCATCGTAATGCTGTCCGGTATGGATGATGACTTCCTGAATTTTATCGGAAAAACTATTTTTTATGGCCCGGCTTAATGCCGCGGCTTTGATGATTTGCGGACGGGCGCCAATGAGGGTTACAATCTTCATGCTTTGGTACAGTTAGGAGACTTAAGTTTTTACTTTTCCTGTTGTTTGTTGATGGTGCCCGGCAGCTCAAATACCAACAGGCTTTTTATTGTTTTCGGGATGGATTTCCGGGTATAAAAGAGCATAGTCACAGAAATTGCTACCCAGGGAATAAGTGCAGTTATTGCATGTTTATAACTCCATAAAATATTATCTTGAAGAATAAAAGAAAGTGCTGCAAGCAGTATCAGCAGGGAAACGAGATAGACCCAGTTGAGTTTTTTTCGTTTTTCTAATTTCTGAATTTTGTGCTCAATCAGGGTTTCGGTTGCTTTGCCCTGCGATTTAAGTAGTTGTATTTCTTTGAAGTTTAAGTCGCCTTTCACTTCATCCAAAAGTGTCTCAAAAAGAGCTTGATTTTCCATTATTATAATTTTAAATTATTTTTAAATTGGCTATCCTTTTCATTACGCTACTTTTATTTCGTATAAGCATTTCTGAAAATCTATAAACAACGAACTTATATTTTCCACATCTCACAATATTCCCATAGCATCTTCTAACAACTGGTATTTTGTTTGAAGTAGAATTTGGTAATTTCTCCTGGTCAGGCTCGCTTACACCTGCTTCCACATATTTACTCAATACAAATTCTATAAACTCTTTTTGCTTGTCGTTTAATAATACAAAAATAGTGGTTTTTGCTCTTGTCGCCCTTTCTTCTCTTGTTATTGGCTTAATATCGCTATTAAACACATATTCCAAAACATCAAACAAATCACTTTTTTCTGCATTTATCAGTTTTTGCAATAGAGATAGAAAATGTTAAAGAATTGTCAAAGAAAATGAACGGTAAAATAAATGATGTAACTTTATAGAAAATTTAAACCAGAAATTGCGACACGTCCCATACCCGCACACGTTGGGTGGATAAACTGCTCGAACTTGTGCCACTCATTCCGGAGCAAGTTGTGCAACGGATTCAGACAACAGATGTAATTTCTACCTTTAATCTTTGTCAATACTCCGTTAATTTTTCGTTCTCGCAAAGCCACAGAAACGCAAATATCTGAGTAGCAGTAAGTTATATTCATTATTTCAAATTTATATCTATCTGGTAATCAGTGAAATAGAATTTTTACCGGACTATTGTTTGAGTAATTGTAAACTAATTCAGTCCTGATAATAGGGGGCGCAACAAATGACAAATGACAAACGAAATTGTGGAAACCGAGGTCGTTCAAAAGATTCAGGAAATTCACTTTTCAAAAAAAATCGGTCAAAAACTTGTCAGGTAAAAATATTATCTATATTTGCCGCAGAATATAGAACGAAATGATGAATACCATTAAACAAAATAAACAATTGAAACGGAGGGGAAACCACGACCGGCGATTGTTATTTTAATGGATATTCGTAAAGAGTAAAAAATAAATACAAGCCCGGTCATGAAAATGGTCGGGCTTTTTTCATGTTTTAAAGTTCGGGAAATGAAAGTTTTAAAGTTTGGTGGGACATCGGTTGGCTCAGCCGAAAAGATGAAGAAAATTGCAGAAATTATCCGTAGTGAAAGAGCTGTGTTTGTTGTTCTCTCTGCTATGGGGGGAACCACCGACAAGCTGACAGAGATGGTTGCCGATGCTGTGGAAGGGAGGGTAGAAACTGCTCTGAAATCAGCTGGTAACCTGAAAAAACATTATGACCTGACTGCATTGCAGCTGCTTGAAGAGGATGCCGCTGTGGCGATATTTTATGTGGATATCATCTTTAACAGTATCACCAAAAAGTTGACGCAACTTCCTCTGGCAAGAGCAGAAAGGGAAATTCTCTCTTATGGTGAGAAACTCTCGACTTTCCTGTTTCACCAGTTACTTTTTAATCAAGGTCTCCGGACTGTACTACTCGACGCCACTACGCTTCTCCCGCTGGACGGCGACCACGAGCCTGTGATAAACGAAATTGAAAAACGGCTATGGATAGAATTTAAAAGGCATCCTGAAACACAGGTGTTTATAACGCAGGGATTTGTATGCCGGAATGTGTGGGGCGAAACGGATAACCTGGGGCGTGGCGGAAGTGACTACTCTGCCTCACTGTTTGGTGCAGCCATGTGTGCAACAGAAATCCAGATTTGGACGGACATCGATGGGGTACAGAATAACGATCCGCGTATCGTGGAAAATACCCGTCCTGTCCGGCAACTCCGATTTGATGAGGCGGCTGAGCTGGCATATTTTGGCGCTAAAATCCTGCATCCGCTGACCATCCTTCCCGCACAGAAAGCCAATATCCCGGTTTTGCTCAAAAACACTATGCACCCGGAAGATCCCGGAACAAGAATCACGGCCAGCCAGGATGGAAGAGGCTTTAAAGCGGTGGCTGCCCGCGATGGCATTATCGCTATCAGAATAAAATCGAGCAGGATGCTGCTGGCTTATGGTTTTATGCGAAAAGTCTTCGAGGTCTTTGAAGATTTTAAAACGTCCATCGACATGGTGACAACCTCCGAAGTAGCCGTTTCCATTACCATCGATAACCGGAAGTATTTACCGGAGATTATTTCCGAGCTCCGGCAGTTTGGTAAAGTGGAAGTGGAAGATGGCAAAACGCTTGTGGGCGTGGTAGGCCTAATCCATGCCCATGAGCCAGGTTATGCCCGGCAGCTTTTTGATGCGCTCGGCGATATCCCCATACGCATGATTTCTTATGGAGCCAGTCCGTATAACTTTTCGCTCTTGGTAAATACGGAAGATAAAATAAGAACGCTCAGGGCTTTAAACAGCCGATTATTTCATAATGAACTTACTGAAAATGAAGAAAATAGAATTAGTACACTTGCTGGATGACCGGGAGACACCGGTCTATTTCTATGACATGGATTTGTTGGCAGAGACGCTGGAAAGCGCCACGACAGCTGCCTCACGGTTTGGATACCACCTTCACTATGCTGTGAAAGCCAACCATAACGAAAAAATACTGCAAACAGTTAATCGTCAGGGCCTTGGAGCTGACTGTGTGAGTGGAAATGAAGTGAAAGCTGCACTGGAAAGCGGTTTTCACCCTGAAGATATAGTCTTTGCCGGTGTGGGAAAAACCGATCACGAGATAAAGTTTGCCCTGGAAGCCGGTATTTTTGCTTTTAACTGCGAGTCGTTGCAGGAGGTAGAAATTATAGACCAGCTGACGCGGGAAAAAGGCCGGAGAGCCGGGATATTTTTACGCCTGAATCCGGATATGGATGCGCATACCCACGAGAAAATTTCCACAGGCAAAGCGGAGAATAAATTTGGTATGCCCATGAAGGAGCTGCAACATTTCCTCAACTGTCAAGGTGATTTTAAATATATCGACTGGCTCGGATTACATTTCCATATCGGGTCACAAATTACAGACATGGCTGTATTTCAGGGGCTTTGCTACCGGATAAACGAAATTCAGAATAATTTGGAAAGTAAGGGGTTTCGGCTTCCTCATTTAAATGTAGGCGGCGGACTGGGTATCGATTATGAGAATCCGGATGGCAACAGGATTCCCGATTTTGAGACCTATTTTAAGACCTTTCACCGTTATTTGCATCTGAGGCCGGGGCAGCAATTACATTTTGAACCCGGTCGTTCGCTGGTAGGGCAGTCCGGAATCTTATTGTCTAAGGTGCTGTTTACCAAAACCGGTGAAGATAAAAGATTTGTCATAATTGATGCCTCTATGACCGATTTGCTGCGTCCGGCGCTGTATGACGCTGTCCATAAAATTGAAAATATGAGCCGGCAGGGTGAAAAGACAATGGTTTATGAAGTAGCCGGACCGGTATGCGAATCGTCTGATGTTTTTGCCAAAAGGGTAGCGCTTCCCGAGACCGTACGGGGCGACATCCTGGCCATCTATTCCACCGGTGCTTATGGCCAGGTAATGTCTTCCAATTACAACATGCGCAATCCGGCAGCGACAGTTTACAGCGATGAAGTTGAAATGATGGCAACTACCGATTAGTGTGGAGGCATATTTGTTTTCCGGTTATTTTTTGAGCGTGAAAAGGATGTAATTCATGTATTCGAACATCCGGCGACCGAATTTCTTTTCGATAAAACGCAGGAGCTTGTCCTTAAGCTTCATGTTTGACTTTGATATATCATAGTTGAATTCCCAGTCCTGGCCGGAGATGATTTTCTTCATATATTTCGGATGTTTGCCCGAAAATGGTTCCAGTAAATCCACTTCGTTGAAATCGAACGGTTTATCAGCGATGTTTTCTTTTATCCACTCGTCGTTGTGCCAGAAACGTGAAAAAGTGCGCATTTTACTGCTCAAAAGGTTCGGATTGCGGGCGTACGAATAGTGAAATATAGTGATGTCGGTTTTGAAAACCGTTAGTTTTGTACCCTTCTCGCCTGACAGGTAGTTTTCAAGGGAGGTATATTTCCTGAATCCCTGCGAGTCGTGATAAGCATAAATTCCGGGAATATTTTTAAAAGCTCTTATCTCGTAGCGGTGCGTCCTGCGGGTGTTACGGATGTGCCTGAAATCGCCCCAAAAATGTAAAAACGGCATCAAAAGACCATCTACATTCTCATGCCGGTTAGCTTTTTCAATGTATTCACGCAGTCGGGCAGGAGCAGTTTCGTGAAGTATTTCGTCCACCTGCAAATGAACAGCCCAGTCACCGGTAATCTCTGCCAGTCCGAGGTTGGTTTGCTGTGCAAAAACTTTCCCTCCTTTGCGCAGATTCATATCCCACACGGAGTCGATAATGCGGATTTTTTTTTCTTTCAGTGCTGCAATGGCTTCCCGCGTGCCATCGTCCGAATCGCCTACCACGACCACCAGTTCATCCACAGCAGGCAACAGCGACAAAATGGAAGGGATGAACGGGTAGCCAAGTTTGATCCCATTCCTGACATAAGTAAAACCACTGATTTTCATGTGTATCCTGATTATTTAGAGGAATTTGTTTTTGCAAAAATAGGAAATTGGTTGTTTTTTCACTAAATATTAAGCGGGAACTTAACAACACACTTTCATGTCCCTGGCTTTGGCTATCTTTGCAAAAAGGCAGGGCAAATCCTGTTGGTAAAAAATATGAACAGAGCACTCCTTTTGAAACGGTTCTATCTTCTCTTGCTGGCAATTCTTTTTCTGGCTCCTTCAGGTTGGCTCAAAGCACAAAAAGCAGGGTATTATACCGTCAGCGGCCATATTCGGGATAAAAGCAGCGGCGAGCTATTGCCAGGTGCTACCATTTTTGTGCAAGAGCTGAAAACGGGAAGCGTATCCAACAGTTACGGATTCTACTCGCTTACTCTGCCAAAGAGAAATTATCACCTTGTTTATTCGTTTGTGGGCTACCAAAGTCAGACAGTAGTCATTGGCCTCAGACGCGATACTCTTGTAAACAGGGAGTTATCTGCCGTTTCCAGCCGGCTTCAGGAGGTGGAGATAAAATCAGAATCGGCTCGTGAAAACATACGTTTGCCTCAAATGTCGGTTACTAAAATGAGCATCAGAAATATTGCAGAAATTCCTTCTTTTATGGGGGAAGTTGATTTGGTAAAAGCTTTGCAGTTGCTTCCGGGAGTGAAGTTTGTGGCCGAGGGCTCCTCCGGAATGAGCGTCCGTGGTGGCAGCCCCGACCAGAATCTTATATTGCTGGATTGAGCCACTGTTTATAATGCCGGTCATCTCATGGGCTTTTTCTCGATTTTCAATCCTGATGCGGTGCAAAGTGTAAAACTCTACAAGAGCGATATGCCGGCAGCCTATGGCGGAAGAATTTCATCGCTGGTGGAAGTGCGCATGAAAGAGGGAAACAACAAGACTTTTCAGGGACAGGGAGGCATCGGATTGATTTCCAGTAGAATAATGTTTGAAGGGCCCATAGTGAAAGACAAAGCATCGTTTATGATCACAGGGCGGCGGACTTATGCCGATTTGTTTCTGAAACTTTCGCATAACAATTGGCTTCGTCAAAGCAAACTCTATTTCTACGATTTGAATACAAAACTGAACTTCTCGCTGAATGCCAATAACCATTTTTATCTTTCCGGTTATTTTGGGAAAGATGTGATCAAAAACAATTTCTTCGGAATGGATTGGGGCAATGCTATCGGTTCCTTCCGGTGGAACCATATCTATAATCAAAGACTTTTTTCCAATGTCTCGGCCATCGCCAGCCGGTTTAATTACAACCTGGGACTTGCAGAGGATAACCCACAGTCCTTTTTGTGGCAGGCGGCGCTGACCGATTTTAAGCTTAAGGATAACTTCGACTGGTTTATCAGCTCTAAAAACAAGCTAAATTTCGGCATTTCCGTGATTTATCATAACTTTTTCCCGGGAAAAATTACCGGCACGGGAAAAGAAGCGATAATTGAGAAATACCAACTTCCCGATAATTATGCCCTCGAAAGCGCCTTATACGTCAGTAACGAGCAGAAGATTGGAAAGATTACCCTGAAGTATGGCCTCCGGTTTTCCATTTTTAATAATCTGGGTCCGGCTACCATTTATCATTATGACCGGCAGTTTAGAGTTGTCGATTCCACTGTTTATGATTCTAAAAAGATTTTCAACACTTATTTCGGCGTGGAACCTCGTTTGGGGATGGTCTTTCGCGTGAATAAAAATTCCTCCGTAAAAGTCAGCTATGCACGGAATTATCAGTATGTACAAAAGGCACAGAACTCCACAGCCGGCAACCCCATGGATATTTGGTTTCCGGCTAACTCCAACATTAAGCCGCAAGTGGGCGATCAGGTGGCTGCCGGTTATTACCACGACTTCAAACAGGAAAAGTTTTTCTTATCTGCGGAGTTGTATTACAAATGGCTGCATAATACCATTGATTTTAAAGACCATGCCAATTTGCTGCTGAATAAATACTTCGATGGTGAGTTGCGGACAGGACGCGGATACAGTTATGGTCTCGAATTGATGCTGAAGAAAACCTCAGGTAAACTCACCGGATGGGCAAGCTATACCTATTCTCGTAGCCTGCGTGTGATTCCGGAAATAAACAACGGTGAAGCTTATCCCTCGTCTTACGACAGACCCAATGATTTCTCATTAACATTGAGCTATCGGCTTAACACAAACCTCCGCCTCAGCATGAGTTGGGTTTATCTCACCGGACAACCGGTAACTTTTCCGGTGAGCCGTTTTCAGTACAGCCACACCATAGTGCCGGTTTATTCAGGTCGAAATAGTTACCGCATGGCTGATTATCACCGGTTGGATTTAGCGCTGATATGGGATCTACACAACAAAAAATCAAAGAAATGGCATAGCCAGCTTGACTTCTCCATTTACAATGTCTATAACCGCAAGAATCCGTGGGTTATCAATTTTCAGAACGACCCGGAGGTTCCTAATACCACTTATGCAGAAATGACTTATCTGTTTGGTATCGTACCTACTGTAACCTATAATTTTAAGTTTTGACATGAAAAAGCTACTCCGAAATATTACTTTTATGCTGTTTGCCGGAACATTGGTGTTTTCCTGTACCAAACGGATAAATATTCCGTTGAGATCGGGTAACGTAAAGCTGGTTGTGGAAGGCTATTTGTTTGATAGCGATTCTGTTTCATGGGTACGGCTTACAAAAACCAGTGGCTATTTTTCCAATGAACCTCCGCCACCGGTGAGCCATGCACAGGTTCTGGTGAGCCACAAAGCACGGCAGTGGCAATTAATGGAATCACCAACATTGCCGGGTGTTTACTTTTTGTCGGACAGTTCGTTTCATCTGATTGTCTCCGATACTTTTAAGCTGAAAATTCAATTACAAAGTCCCGTTGGAAACCAGAGTGTTTTTGAAAGCCAAACGGTTGTGCCACCTTTACGCATTCATATTGATTCATTGAAAATTGAATATGCCCCTGATTTTAAAAAATGGATGGTTCGCTATTTCGGACAGGACAAGCCGGGCAAAGACTATTATCTTTTTAACAGTCGGGTAAATGGTAAAATTGTAACAGATAGTATTTTACAGAAATCTGTTAGAGAAGATGTGCTTTTCGACGGGCGGTATGTTTATGGTGCGATTGTGCAGATACTCAACGAGCAAACACTAAAGATTGGCGACCATTACACGCTGCTGGCGTCCAATATTACAAAAAAGTATTATGATTATCTTACTTCTTTGCAGGATGAGGTCGGTGATAAGAACCCGTTGTTCAGCGGACCGCCGGCCAATGCAAAAGGCAATATCAGCCATGGCGCCCTGGGATTTTTCACCTCCTTTCTGACTACATCACTTACCGTGAAACTAAAAGAGAAATAAACTACCCGCAAAGCCCGGGATGTCAAATGAATAAGGTAGGGTTTCCGGACGAAATGTCCTGAGCTTGCCATTGATTTGGGTGTGAAAGAGTGGGATATTGTCTCAAAAGGTATAATTTTGCAAACCTAAGATGCGTTAGTCATTTTAAACTTTAGGCACTTTAATTATGTATAAATACCTTTTTGGCCCGGTTCCTTCGCGGAGGTTGGGCATGTCGCTGGGCGTTGATATGGTTCCGCACAAAGTCTGTTCGCTCAACTGTGTTTACTGTGAATGTGGACGGACGACGGATTTGACTACGGGGCGTAAGGAATATATCTCTTATGATGAAGTGGTTCGGGAAGTTGCGCATTATCTAAAGCACAATCCCAATCCCGATTATATTACTTTTTCCGGCTCGGGCGAACCTACCCTAAATAGCCACATCGGAGATGTGCTGCATTTTATCAAGACAGAAAGCAGCGTACCTGTGGCCGTACTAACCAATGGGACCTTGTTTAACGACAAAGCTGTTCGCAGGGAGCTTTTGGAAGCCGATGTTGTGCTGCCTTCTCTGGATGCCGCCGAGGAGGTTGCTTTTCGCAAGATCAACCGCCCGTGGCATAAATTGAATATTCCTGAATATATAAATGGGCTGGTAGATTTCAGAAAAGAGTATGGTGGTCAAATCTGGTTAGAAGTGCTCATTATTCCCGGGTTGAACGATACCCCGGAAAATCTGCAAGCACTCAAAGAAGCGTTTTTGAAAATCCTTCCTGATGAAATACAGTTGAATACCCTGGATCGTCCGGGAGCTGTGGAGAACATCCGGGCAGCCACCCGGAAAGAGTTGCAGGAGATTGTGGATTTCTGGGATTTGCCACAGGTGAAAATTATCGCTGCTGCTCCTGACCGCAAAAAAATCATTACATACCGCGATGATATGGAATCTGCTATTCTGGAGACCATCAAACGCCGTCCCTGCACGCTGGAAGACCTTCATAAAATCCTCGGTCTTCACCTCAACGAGGTTAACAAATACCTTGATGTGCTCGAAGAGGAGAAAAAAATTGTTGCTGTTCGTGAAAAACGGGGGCTGTTTTATAAGATGGAGAACGTATAGCTTTTAATGCACTTACTTTTTATTGGATTTACGAGGTAAACGTAACAAAAATTGGACGCTCTTTTTAGGTTAAGGGATTGTAACGAAATAACCTAACGGTTTCGGCTTGTTCTTTTACGCTTTTTCTTAGTTGCAAAAGTTTTAAATTCACCCTGTGAAATATTAGCTTTGCTATTTCACGGGGTAAACAGTGGCTATTCGCAACTTTTGCGTCTTGAAAACTCGCAAAATTACTTCGTCGATTCCCGTCACTTTATTTCGTCATAAACCTAAGGTAAAATATATTGTGGTTCTGTGTTGTTTTCTATGGGTAAAATCAGGAAATAATAAACCGGGAAAAAAGGACTCAAAAAAAACAATTTTCAAACTTCGGGAAAAACGGACTTCTTTTGAATCGTCTTCTTCGTTTGTAATATCAATCTATTCTGGAAGTTGAGAAAATGAATATTGTATTACCAAAGTTATGCACTTATTTAACAAGATGATTATCAATTCTATACAGATTACTTAAGTCCCCTTTCAGGCTTCCTGCCCTTAGTGTTACTTTGTGTTCCTTAGTGGTAAAAAGAAACCACGAAGGCGCACAAAGGGTATTTTCATTCATTATGGATATTTTATCTTGCTGATATAATGGTTGTTAAAAAATGTTCTACTTTGTATTCATTTGATTATTCACATTTTTACAGCATGTCCAAAACTTTAGATATTTATGCTTCATAAGCTGAAAATATAGCTCCCGGTATCTAACTGCCAGATTTTTTTATTCAGGAGTCTCTCTGAAAAACAAAATGATACTGGATAAATAATAAATTTGCCTTTTAAATGTTTTCTTTAAAACAAATTGAATTGATGCAAAGATTCGGTTCCCTCTTTTTAGTTTTATCTCTGTTGCTCATCATTTCTTTCCCGGCGGCTTTGTTCTCACAAACAGCCACAGTGAAAGGTGTGGTTACAAATGAGAAAGGAAAACCGGCCGGGTTGGTCAATGTGCAACTTATTGGGACTAAACTGGGTGTTATTACCAGCCAAAACGGGTTTTTTAGTTTGCAGATTCCGGCTAACAAGAATTTGCATTTGGCTATTTCATATATCGGTTACCGGCGGCAGGACACTGTGCTGAGGCTCGCTCCGGGCGAAACAAAAACGTTGCATTTCCGGCTCCGGAGGTTAACGACAAACCTGCCTGGTTTTGAAGTGCGTGACGAGCAACTACGAACTGAAAATATTGTACGTCTGAATCCACGTGATGCCCTTATTGCTCCGGCGATATCGGGAGGTGTAGAGAGTTTGATCAAGACTTTGCCGGGCGTTTCATCAAACAACGAACTGAGCTCGCAATATTCGGTGCGGGGTGGGAATTATGATGAAAACTTAGTGTATGTAAATGATATTGAAATTTACCGGCCGTTTCTCGTGAACAACGGACAGGAGGAGGGACTGAGTTTCATCAACCCGGCGCTGGTATCCGGCATTCTGTTTTCAGCAGGTGGTTTTGGCGTACAGTACGGTGGCAAAATGTCGTCGGTGCTGGATATCCGCTACCGAAAGCCGGAACAGTTTGGTGGCGGCGTCTCGCTGAGCATGCTGGGCGCTGGTCTGAATGTGGGAGGAATCAACAAGGACAAACGGTTTACCTATCTTTTGGGCGCACGTTACAAAACCAACCGTTATCTTTTGGGAAGCCTGGAGACCAAAGGAAATTACCAGCCGAATTTTACTGATTTTCAGGGGCTTTTCACTTATAAGCTGAACAAAAAGTGGGATATTTCGCTGCTGACCTATCTTTCACTCAACAAATACAAAGTGGTGCCTACCGACCGGCAGACCGACTTCGGGACGGTACAGCAAACCCTCCGGTTTACGGTCTATTTTGATGGCCAACAAGTGGATAAATATAACATGTTCCAGTCAGGGCTGACGTTTAACTACCATCCGAACAGTAATACCCGGCTGCTGTTTATCTTTTCCGGTTTTCAGACGAAAGAGTCGGAGACCTACGACTTACAGGGGCAATACTGGATAGGGCAGGTTGAGAGTCGGGAGCAGAAGAAAGAGCAGGGCGAGGCTTTACAAACGCTTGGCGTGGGAACCTACCTCCAACATGCCCGGAATTATTTCAACGCACATGTCTTTTCTTTTGCCCACAAGGGCTCCCTGATATACCATGATAACCTGTTGCGATGGGGAATGCGATATCAGTTTCAGCAGGTGGATGATGTGCTTCATGAGTGGGAGATGAACGATTCGGCAGGCTATTCACTGCCCAACCCTGTGAATAAACCGGGGAATCCAAATCCTTCGCGCAGCAATTTGGATTTGTATTACTACGCGCATGCACACAACACATTGAATATCCACCGCATTTCGGCCTATGGATCCGATCGGTGGAGTTTTTTACTGAAAAATAAAAGCCGGCTTTCGCTTACTGCCGGTTTGCGCTTTTATTGGTGGAGTTATGCCAATGAGTTTCTGGTAAGTCCGCGTATAAGTTTGGCCTATATGCCTTTTTCCAACCCTAATCTTGTCTTCCGCTTCGCTTCGGGCGTTTATTATCAGCCCCCTTTTTACCGTGAAATGAGGAACATGGACGGGAGTCTGAATCCTAATATTAAATCACAGCGTTCCATACATTTCATCCTCGGAGGTGATTACCACTTTCAGCTGAGGAACCGCCCTTTTATCTTTACCGCCGAAGCTTATTACAAAAAGCTGAACAACCTGATTCCTTACGAAGTGGATAATATACGAATTCGCTATTATGCCAACCTGACGGCCAAAGGATACGCCACAGGCATCGACTTTAAACTATATGGAGAGTTTGTAAAAGGTATTGACAGCTGGATTACCCTGTCGATTATGAAGACGGCACAGGATGTCATGGGTGATTTTTATTATGATTATTTCAATAAGGCAGGAGAGAAGCTGCCGGCCGGAGAATCAGGATCGGCGGTGGACAGTGTGAAAGTTGAGCCGGGCTACATTCCGCGACCCACTGACCGTCGGGTAAATTTCACCATCTATTTTCAGGATTATATCCCGCATCATGAACAGTTCAAGGTACATCTGCGGTTATTGTTTGGAACAGGCCTGCCTTTTGGTCCTCCCCAGTCGCAGCCTTATCAGCAGACATTGCGTATGCCGCCCTATCGCCGTGTGGATATAGGCTTCTCGTGGAACCCGTTGGACAAAAATATAAGCCGTATTTCGCACAAAACTGTTAAATCCATGTGGATTAGTCTGGAAGTATTCAACCTCTTCCAGACCTATAACACCGTCTCATACACCTGGATAAAAGACATTTATAACCACTCGTTTGCCATTCCCAATTACCTCACCACGCGCAGGGTAAACCTGAAAATAGCTTTTAAATTTTGAGGGCTGCTTTTAATTCCCTTAAGAAATCACTTTCATAGAAGGTGTGATTTTGATTGATAGAAAGGTCTATTGTTTATTATCGTTGGCTGTGGTGTTGGATAAAGTATTGATATA
>VAOU01024508.1_pt1 | contig 14662 bp, 8 predicted proteins | sample 3393871 | NCBI WGS metagenome assembly VAOU01 (sample SAMN08290440, study PRJNA428436) | hydrothermal vent metagenome | isolation source: Deep-sea hydrothermal vent chimney | place: Atlantic Ocean: South-mid Altantic Ridge | depth 1820 m m
CTGCTTGAATTTACATTTCAAAATTCAAGTATAGCCGAAGATATACCGCTCTCATCTTTGCATTTTACAATAGAAGCGGTATAAAATATATATCCTTATTTTTCTATTTTTGCACAGGAACAAAAAGAAAATATTTTTATGAAAGTGATAACGGATGCCGCATTACTATCACAGCAAAGAGCTGAAATCACTGAACATTTTGTGTATGCCAGGCTGGCAAAGTTATCAGGGGATGAAAAAAACAAGGCGTTATTAAAGAATATTTCCGGTGATGAGTTACGCCATTATCATACCTGGAAAAACATTACCGGTCAGGAGCTTAAACCAAACCGGTTGAAAGTATTCTGGTACGTTATACTGGCACGTATTTTAGGGTTGAGCTTTGCGCTAAAACTTATGGAAAGCGGCGAAGAGCATGCTCAGGCATTTTATGAAAAAGCGGTCAGGAAATATCCTGAGGTGAGTAAGATAGCACAGGATGAGGAAACGCATGAAAAGGAACTTCTCAGTATCCTGAATGACAAACGGCTTTCGTATGTGGGCGCCATCGTGCTGGGACTGAACGACGCACTGGTGGAGCTTACCGGCACACTGGTGGGGCTGAGTTTTGCATTCAGCGATAATCTGGTTATTGGCATTACCGGTCTGATTATGGGCATTGCAGCAGCTTTGTCCATGGCTTCGTCCGGCTACCTCGCCTCACAGGAAGAGGAGGGAAAAAAGGATGTCAATCCGGTTACGGCGGCCATTTACACGGGGGTAACCTACCTGATAACGGTGCTGCTACTGGTATTTCCCTACTTCTTGTTTTCCGGTACCAAAATTGCTATGATCGTTATGCTGGGCATGACCCTGCTCATCATTGCCACTTACAATTATTACATTTCGGTGGCCAAAGAGGTCAACTTCAGAAAGCGGTTTTTAACCATGGCGTTGATTTCGCTGGGTGTAGCTGCCATCTCCTTCGGTATCGGACTTCTGGCCAAAACATGGCTTGGTGTTTCTATTTAAGGTATTGGCTACTAAAATTTTCAGGGCACACCGTACATGTGACAAGGGGTTAGTCCCTGCTAAACCGTTCTGAGGGCTGTTTCCATATCGTTTATCAGGTCATCAGCATCCTCCACGCCAACGGATATTCTTATCAGCGTATCGGTAATACCCAGTTTAACTCTGTCTTCCTGCGGCACCGATGCATGTGTCATCAAAGCAGGTAATTCGATTAAAGATTCCACACCACCAAGACTTTCTGCCAGGGAAAAATAGTGCAGGCTTTTTATAAACCTCTCAGCACCGGAGAGATCACCACTCAGCTCAACGGTAATCATCCCACCAAAACCGCTCATCTGTCTTTTTGCCAGGGAAAACTGTGGGTGTGAGGCCAATCCGGGATATATAACTCTTTTTACGCTGGGATGGCGTTCCAGAAATTCGGCTATGAGTTGGGCATTTTCAGAATGTCTTTTCATTCGCATACTCAAAGTTTTGATACCTCTCAGAACAATGTAGCTATCAAAAGGAGAAAGGATAGCCCCGGCCGAGTTTTGAATAAATTGAATTTTCTCAAATAAGTCTTTATCATTAAGCATCACGGCGCCTCCAATGGAATCGCTGTGGCCATTGATGTATTTTGATGTGCTGTGGAGTACAATGTCTGCTCCTAATTCAAGTGGGTTTTGGAAAAAAGGACTCATAAACGTATTGTCAACAACAACTACAATCCCGTTTTGTTTTGCAATGGTCGCTATTTCCGCAATATCTGACAGTTTTAACAAAGGATTTGTCGGACTTTCCACCCAAATTAACTTTGTCTTTTCAGTAATTGCACTTTTTATATCTGCCGGCATGGAAGTATCCACAAAACTGAAGTCTATCCCGTAATTAGTTGCAAAGACTTTTCTAAATAAACGTTGGGTTCCACCATATAAATCATCGGTTGCAATAACATGGTTGCCCGTTTTCAGGAGTGCCATCAGGACGCTTGTTTCAGCAGCCAGCCCTGAAGCAAAAGCCAGCCCGAATTGTGCCTTCTCAATGGCAGCCAGCTTTTGTTCCAAAGTCTTTCTGGTAGGATTTGACGAGCGCGAATACTCGAATCCGGACGTGGGTGTTTCTACTTCCTCGCGGGCAAATGTTGTCGATAAGTGTAAAGGGGCGATGACGTCGCCGCTGGCGCCTTCGCGAAAATCCGGCACTTCACCGGTGTGTATGCTTTTTGTTGAAAATTTCATGATAAAGATATTTTTAAATTATTATTAGAAGTCTCCTAAAGTTAATGAATTATTATCTCAGTACATCAGACTCGTGCTATCGGAGTTTCATAAACATTATTCAGGAGACCTTTTTCTGTCATCCAATCATCATTATACAATGTACTTAAATAATTTCTACCCGTATCGGGAATTAAAATAACCACAACATCCTCCGGAGGCAGGTCATGCGCATACTGCATACCTGCATAAACCGCGGCTCCGGCAGAAGACCCTGAGAAAATACCCTCTTTTCTCACAAGCTCTCTCGCTGTGGCAAAGGCATCTTTATCGGAAACGGTGATGATTTCATCTATCGCTGTAAAGTTAACAATCGGGGGGATGAAGTCTTCTCCGATACCTTCAATCAAATACGGATATATTTTCGTGTGCCTGTGTTTAAAATAATCTTCATACAACGACCCCTCGGTATCAACACCTATAATTTTAATGCCGGGCTTTTTTTCTTTCAGATATTTTCCAACACCCGATATGGTACCTCCGGTTCCGATACCGGCAATAAAATGTGTAATTTTTCCATCTGTATCCTCCCAAATTTCCGGCCCGGTGCTTCGATAATGAGCATCCGGATTGTTTTCGTTGAAATACTGGTTGGGAGAAAATGAATTGGGAATTTCTTTTAGCAATCTTTCAGCTACCTTATAATAACTTTTGGGGTCATCGGCATCTACCCCGGTGGGTGTCCTTATCACCCTGGCTCCGTGGGCTACGAGTATGTCTTCTTTTTCTTTACTCATTTTATCAGGCATCGTGAAGATGAGTTGATATCCTCGCATAATCCCAACCAATGCGAGCCCCAGTCCGGTATTTCCCGATGTAGGTTCGATAATGGTACCTCCCGGCTTTAATAAACCTTTTTGTTCCGCTTCATCAATCATTGAAACAGCAATCCGGTCTTTGCTGCTACCTCCGGGGTTAAGGGATTCCAGCTTTGTTAACAATAGGGGAGATAAGCCTTTGTTAATATGATTCAATTTTATCAATGGAGTCCTTCCAATGGTTTCTAAAATATTATTTTTGTAGTTCATGACTTTACTTTTAATTGGCCAAAGGCCGTTTTGTGTTGTTGTGATTTTTTAATTTGGTTTGTAGCAAGTCAAAATTGTTGTGCCAATAAGCCTTTTTCAGTTTTAAGGATTGGCACTCATTGCGGCCTGCCGGAAATTAATGGCATAATATTGATCTGACAACACCGGGCGCTTAATATGCAAAAATAATATACTTTAAATGATAATCGTTTCATGTCTCAAATATTTTTACCGAAAAAATCCGGTATTTCGATAATATGCAATAGAAAATTGTGACGAAAAATGAATAATAAGATATTGCTTAGGGTTTGTGACGAAATAAAGTGACGGGAATCGACGAAGTAATTTTGCGGGTTTTCAAGGCGCAAAAGTTGCGAATAGCCACTGTTTACCCCGTGAAATAGCAAAGCTAATATTTCACAGGGTGAATTTAAAACTTTTGCAACGAAGAAAAAGCGTAAAAGAACAAGCCGAAACCGTTAGGTTATTTCGTTACAGTCCCTTAGCAACAACAACAGGTTGTTGCCAATGGGGTCAGGTAATATTTGCTTGTGTCTCTCATTTCGCGGCAAAATTACAAATAATTGTTTCAGCAAAGCAAAAAACTAAATAATTTAACAAATTATTTCCGCTGGTTTCATTTGACATTCTATGTCTTACGTTTTTCCAGATGACAAGTAATATTCAACGCTTTTCCATTTTGGCTTTTATCTTGTTCTTTTCCCACCGCCCATTGCACAGCCTGTTTGCCGTAGTGCCTCCGGATGTGATCCATGGCTTGGTAAAGATTGGCCAGCTCCGGTTTCCCGTCAAAGAGATTCAACTGCTGGCCACCTCCAGCCAGATGGCTGAAACGTATGCCAATCAGGCGAATACGCATCCTGCGCTGATAAAGACGATCGAAAAGCTCCAGCGCAACTTTTATTAAAACATGATCAAAAGTGGTGTAGGGAATATGCTTTTGCTGCGTGTGGGTATCAAAATTGGCATAGCGGATTTTCACGGTGATGCAGCCTGTGATCTTTTCCTTTCTGCGTAGTTCAAAAGCAACTTTTTCTACCATCCCGATGAGTACGTGACGCAGTTTGACCCTGTCGGTGGTGTCCTGGTCAAAGGTGCGCTCGGTACTGATGGATTTCTGCCCGGTATAAGGTATCACCGGCGAGAGGTCGATACCGTTGGCTTTTTTCCAAATGACAAGCCCGTTTTTACCCATGACCTGCGTCAGTATTTCCGGCGGAATCAGGCTTAACGTACGGATGGTGGAGACGCCCATAGAACGCAACAGACGATAATTTTTTTGTCCGACCATAGGAATTTTCCGAATGGACAACGGAAACAAAAAAGGCTTTACCTTTCCGGGCGGGATGTACAACTCACCGTTAGGTTTGGCCTCGCCGGTGGCTATTTTTGAGACAGTTTTGTTCATCGACAGCCCAAAAGAGACAGGTAGTCCCGACTCGTTGATAATACGCCGGCGCAGCTCATGTGTCCATTTCAGGCTTCCGAAAAAACGATCCATTCCGGTGATGTCGAGATAGTGTTCATCGATGGAAGCCTTTTCGTAAACAGGGGCGCTTCCGGCAATGATCTCCGTCACTAACCGGGAATATTTGCTGTAGCGTTCCATGTCGCCCCGGATAAAAATGGCATCACCACACAATTGTTTCGCCATGCGAACAGGCATAGCCGAATGGACGCCAAACTGCCGCGCTTCATAACTGCAACTGGCCACTACTCCGCGGTCAGAAAGACCACCGATAATCACGGGTTTCCCCTTTAATGCGCTGTTTGTCAGCCGTTCCACTGACACAAAAAAGCTGTCCAAATCCAAATGAACAATCGTCCGTTCTCCCATTTAAAAAATATTTTGACTAAATACCTGACATTTAAAATATTTTGTGTACTTTTGATTAAAATTTAATCACTTTTGCGACGGTAATATAATCATTTTTGAGATAAGGCAGTATTAGTAACATAAAATAAAAGGAGAAAATTATGTCATTTTTTAAAGACAACATTAAACTACTCAGAAAACGCAAAGGCCGCACGCAAGATGATGTGGCATTTGCCCTGAAAATGAAACGCTCCACCCTCAGCGGCTACGAAAATGACGTGGCACAACCCAACCTGAACGCGCTCATGCGTTTTTCGGAATACTATGGTGTTGCCATCGACACGCTGGTAAAAATGGATTTATCCTCACTTTCGGAAAGTCAGCTCTCGCAGTTGGAGCGTGGCTACGACATCTATGTGAAAGGCAGTAACCTGCGTGTGCTGGCCACCACGGTGGATCAGGACAACGAAGAAAATATCGAGCTGGTGAACGAAAAAGCCAAAGCCGGTTATGCCACCGGTTTTGCCGATCCCGATTATATCAAGGTACTGCCCACTTTTAAGCTGCCATTTCTGTCAAAACAGAAAAAATACCGCACGTTTCAGGTGAGTGGTGACTCCATGCTGCCTATTCCTGATGGCTCCTACGTCACCGGCGAGTTTGTGCAGGACTGGAATTTTATCCGTAATCATCATGCTTACATCGTATTGACCAAAGAGGATGGGATTGTTTTTAAGGTATTGGAAAATAAGATAAAAGAGGCTGGAAAGATTAAACTATACTCCCTGAATCCGTTGTATCTTCCTTACGAATTGCCCATTACCGAAATTCGTGAAATCTGGAAATTCGTCAATTACATCAGCTCCGAAGTCCCCGAAGCCAACAAGGAAAAAGACCGACTGGCCGAAGAAGTAAAGCAACTGAAACAACAGGTGCAGGCTATTCAGATGAGACTGAATTTGTAAAAAAGATATTAATCACGGTACTACTGCAAATTTAGTGGAAACTGATGTATTGTGCAATTATTAAATTGCCGTAAGACAGAAGCCGGAAGCCGGAAGAAAATTGCATCTTGAATACAGTATCTCAACATGCACTGACCGATATAAATAAGGTCTGCTGAAAAGCATATAACAACTTGGTACATATGTTGTTGCACGATTCTTATTAACTACAAATGCAAGCTTTTTTCAGGGTTTTATTAAAAAAGCTTGCACTTTTTCTAAAAATCTTGTTTGTTAGCCCGTAGCACATCATCTACTTCATTGCTGCGGCTCGCAGTATTATTCAGCTTCGCCTTGCGGCTTCATATATGATGCACTACGGACTTTTTCAGCAGACCCTAAATATTAGATTGATTAGCTATTGTATGAAAAGACATAGAGGGGGTACGTTTGGCACTACAAAAATAATTTACCCACTAAAATGGTAATAGAACCAAAACTAAGGAAATACAATCAGTATGTTTTTATTGGGAATGTCTTTCCATTGTACTGATTATTTCAGCCTCCCCCAGCCTCTTCATTGACCTGAGGAAGTTGACGGCCCGGGTGCTGGTGGTGAGGACGTATTCGTAATAATTCTTGTCGCTGTTGGGGTTCAGCTCCCGTTTGTCTTCTTTCAGGACACGCAACTGAACGCTTTTCAGTAGTTTCGTCGGGTAGGAAGCCACTGGTCAATAAGCCCAGTGAATGCAGTTTCTGTATCCATCTGCTGTCCTTTACATCAGTTTTCTTTCCCTTGGCATGTTTTGTGAATTTCCCATTGCAAAGCACCACTTCAATTCCATGCCTGAGTAGTTCTGTATAAAGGTTCTGCCAATAATCCCCGGTAGATTCCATAGCCACAGAAGTAATTCCATAAGAAAGCAGCCATTCACATAATTGGGTTAGTTCTTCGGCATAAACACCAAATTCTTTTACATCGCTCAGGGATTGTCCAACTGCAACAAAGTGTGACCTGCTCCCCACATCAATTCCTCCAACATCGGGGTTGATGATTTCCATTTCAAGTTTCTTTTTCCTTGCCATTTAATAAAAGTTTTAAAGTTTAGTAAAAATGACCCTAAGGAAATGTATTTTTGTACCGGGAATTATTGAGAACAGGGTTTTCGTCTGAGACGAGACCGCCACTGAAATTATCTACAAGCCCCTGAGATACGCTTCAGGGGCTTTTACATTTCAACCAGAATGAACGCACGGGCTGTAACGCACCATTTAAAAGAACGGCCTTGCATAGGGTCGGTTCAAATTTAATGGAAATTTTACTTTGGTGAATACTTATTGATAATCAGGGGCTCTGCTACCATTAGCAATAGAAATTAATCTCGTTTTCGTGATATAAGGAATGCACTACAACGTGTTCGGGTATGGTACGTGCCGCAATTTCCCACTTAAATTTTCTATAAAGTTACATCTTTTATTTTACCGTTCATTTTCTTTGTAAACCGTGATTTGCGGCATGGGCTATACCCTTGCGGCATTTCGTGCTTTTTCTTTTGTCTGACTGTGAGTCGGGGCAGGCAAACTCTTTGGCTGGTTTTGGTTGACATTAGCCTGTGCGACCAGCCAATGTGCTTGAATACGAAATGTGGGCAATCTGAATAAATAATATTTGAGTCTGTATTAAAATCATTTATGAGCCAATTGAGCCAATTATGAGCCAATCAATTTATAAGTTGTTCCCGCTCCAACATCTCCTGACCTTTTTTATATTTTAAATTTTTCAATTAATTCTGTCAAATCTCGTGTAGCTGTTGCCTTGGAAACTTCACATATTTCTTGATATATTTTGTTTGTTATTTGTTTATCCGCTTTAAGATATTCAATTGCTTTTATTTGTCTTGCACTTAATCCCTTTGCTATCAAATTCTTTTCAATAAATTCATTCTTTAAGATTGTAACGCTAATTCCACCAGAAGAATATTCAATAATTGGTTCAGGTAATCCAGCTTTTTTACATTGACGACCGAACAACCAACCAATTACAACTAATTACAATAAATTACTATTGAATGACCACTGTTTGACAGCGTAGCGAAGCTTATCCCTCCGCCAGCTCCTTAAAATAGTTGTACAAATAAAACTGCGACCGCGTAGACTTTTCGCCTTTTGCCGGAATTTTGTACTGATTGATGGGCTCGCTGTTGATAATCCTGGCTTTTATATTGTCGTTGAGCTGTGTCTTCAACATAAACATTAATTCGTCCTGTATTTTAGGGTCGTAGATGGGGCAGGCCACCTCAAAGCGATGGTCGAAGTTGCGTATCATCCAGTCTGCCGACGAAATGTAATAAAGCGGGTCGCCACCGTTGGCGAAAACCATAATACGCGAATGTTCCAGAAACTTATCCACAACGCCCATAATTTCAATGTTCTCGCTAAATCCTGGAATACCAGGAACCAGCACGCAAATGCCACGGCAGATAATCTGAATTTTCACACCGGCATTGGAAGCCTGGCTCAGTTTTCGTATCAACTTACTGTCCACCAGGCTGTTCATCTTGAGAATTGTCCATGCATCTCGTCCGGCTTTTGCATTTTTAATTTCGCTGCTCAGCAATCTAATGATATTTTGGCGCATGTAATAAGGTGCCACAAGGAAATGTTTAAACCGTGGCGGCGTGTAGGGCGATTCCAGCAAATGGAACAGCATGTTAACCTCTTTCCCAATCTCTTTGTCAGCCGTAAAAAGTCCATCATCTGCATAAACCCTGGCCGTGGATTCGTTGAAATTACCCGTGCTGATGTGGGAATAATAGATGTTTTCACCTTCCTCTTTACGGCGGATAAGCATCAGCTTGGCGTGTACCTTATAGCCTGGCAGGTTTTTAATAATTTTCACCCCTTCCTCTTTCAGCCTGCCTGCCCAATAAATATTGGCTTTTTCGTCAAAGCGGGCCTGTATTTCCAGAAACACGGTAACTTTCTTACCATTCCGGGCTGCATTTATCAGCGCATTGATGACATTGGAGTCGCGGGCAGCGCGGTAAAAAGTCATTTTTATGGCTCTCACCTTTGGGTCAATGGAGGCTTCGCGAAGCAAGTCCACGAGATACTGAAATGACTGGTAAGGATAATGCAGCATGATATCCTGCTGCCGGATGATTTTTAAGATGTTTGTATTTTCTTTCAGCAACGGATGGGGAACAGGCTTCATATTCGGATAAATCAGGCTACTGTTACCCAAATTTGGAAACCCAATAAAGTCGCGAAAGTTGTGGTAGCGACCTCCACCACGGAGACTGTCGTCTTCCGAAATTTTTAACCTTTTCAACAGCCGCTTTAAAAGGAGAGGTGGAATTTTGTCATCGTAAACAAAACGAACGGGTAAACCTCTCTTACGCTGCTCCAGGCTCTCACTCATAAGCTCGTAGAAGCTTTTTGAGAAGTCGTTGTCAATGTCGAGTTCGGCATCACGTGTAAACTTTATAGTGTAGGCGGCAAAGGTGTCGAAATCGAAAGGTTTAAAAACTTCTTCCAACCCGAAACGAATTACGTCGTCCAGCATCATAATGTATTTCTTCCCATTGTTGTCTGGTAAGAGTAAAAACCGCGAAAACCGGTCTGTCGGAACCATGATAAGGGCATAATCATCCTCTTGCCGCCCCAGAGAGTCATGTAAGTTTACGGCAAGATAGATGAACTTGTCGCGTAGAAACCCGGGACTTTTCAGGTTTTTCAACATGATGGGAAACAGAAAAGGGCGCAGGTGTTCCGTAAAAAACTGGCGTACAAAGCGCCCTTGTTCCTCCTCCAGTTCTGTCTCGTCAACAAAATATATTTGGTTTTCCCGCAGCCTGGCTTTGATTTCAGAGAAAGTGGCGTTGTATTTTTTCTCCTGCAAAGCCACAAAGGCCATGGCTTCTTTTAAAATTCTTTTGGGTGCAAATCCGAGGTTCTGGTCACGGGTCTTCTCCATCTCTATCAGTCGCCGCAGTGTGGCAATGCGTACCCTGAAAAATTCATCGCGGTTGTTGGAAAAAATTCCGAGAAAGCGCAGCCGCTCAATCAGCGGGTTGTTGGTATCCATGGCTTCCTGTAAAACCCGGTCGTTGAAATGCAGCCAGGATATTTCGCGATTGATGGTTCTCTTCGTTTTTACCATGATGTGGATGTTGTGTATAGAATGGCTACAAAGTTAGGTAATTCACAAAATATCTAACTGTAGGGTATGAAAGGAGGAAAACACCTATATATCCACCACTTCCACGCCCTCTTCGTGAATGTAAACCAGCTTCTTCTCAATGTTTTGGTATCCCAGCCGGGAATAGACGGCCGCATATCCTTCCACCTGTTTTCGGTATTTCTTTTCTGTGCTGACCTCTCTCACCCCGGTCTTATAATCAAGGATGGCCAGCATCTCTCCGGTAACCACCACCCTGTCCGGGCGCAAAAACTGCTCTGCTTTTGTATCGTAGAGCTCTGTCTCGGTTTTGATGATGACACCTTTTGCATAGAAACGGCTCAATTCCGGATGCGAGAGTACTTTCCCTATAAGTTCTTTAATGTGAAGTGTTTCCCCTGCATCCAGTAATCCTGCATAATGGTAGGCATCTATCTGTTGCTCTGCTTCTTCTGTGTATTTTATTTTTGATAAAATGGCGTGTAGTAGTTTACCGAAGGTGCGTTGTGCACTTTGTCCTAAAGCTTCCCAATAGACCTCTTCCACAGGCGCAATGTCGATGTATTCGTACCAGGGAGTGGAAAAATCGTAGGACAAAGCAACAACTTCCTCCGCTTTGTCTGGCTTTTCGCCTTCGGCAATTTCAGGGAACTCTCCCCATTCATAATGTAACTTTTCCTCGTTCCACAGACCTTTACTGCTTAGGAAATCAATGAGATATTTGGAGAAGTAGTCCTTGCTTTTATTTTGCAAGAGACTTCCTGTCAGGTAGAGTGCGTCAACAGTACGTGTAAATGCCACATAAATTTTATTCAGAAAATCCAGGTCTGTTTTGGCGCGTTCATGTTTGTAAATATCTCCTCGTCCGGCTGTTATCAAATCTTTCTCGCTGATGTTGAGCAGGACAGAGGAAATATTTTCCAGCTCTGGCAGGCGAAGCTCTTCCCAATATTGCTCGTGGGTAAGTCGGTTTTGCATGGCATGCAGGTCGGCAATCACTACCCCGAATTTCAGCCCTTTGGCTTTGTGGGCAGTCATCACCTGCACGGCTTCCATGCCTTCCGGCAAAACGATGCTCTCTTTGCTTTTCTTTTCTTCCCAAAGCTGAATAAATGCCGGCAACGAGCCGTTGTAAGTCAGCTCTTTTTCAAAAATAAAATCCAGGAAAAATTGAAGGAAAAGGTCAGGTGTGCTCGTATTTGTCAGGCTTCGTATCACTTCGGCGGCTACCTCATAAACGCTGTGCGTCCGTAAAATATCAGGAGCGGATATCGTCAACCCGAATTTGTTTAAGACAAAACTTAGTGGATCGACTTTCGCAATGGCTTCACGGTAAAGAGTGTGAAATTTTTCACCGACTCCCTGAACCCAAAGCAGGTTGGTGAGAAACTCAGCAAAGAAAAGTCTGTTATTGTTTTCGGCCATCAGCTTCATAAAAGCTACGGTGAGCCTTACTTTTGGAGAGTGTGTCAGCAGCATCGACCCGGAAGAAACCACCGGGATGTTGTGTTGCAACAGATGCGCTGCAATTTCTGCTGCCGATTTGTTGTCCAGCGTCAGTATGCAGATCTCTTTCAGAGGATAATCCTTCGCGGAAACTTCTTCCACAATCTCCCGGATTTTGCCCAGCCTCTTTACTTTGAAATCTGCTGCGTTTTCGGAAGGAATAAAATCTATGGCTACATAGCCGCCCTTCTTTTTCTTTGCCTGTGGAACCTGTTGCTCTACGCCGTCGTAAACCTCGCCGAAGCCGCCGGTGAGATTTTTTCCGGAAAAGCTGAAAAAATCATTGTTAAAGCGGATAATCTCGTCCCGTGACCGGTAATTGATTTTCAGATCTTTTTGCACATAGTTGCGTGCCAGTGTCTGTTCGCGCTGGATATTTTCCGGACTCTCTTCCAGCCCGTAAAGGTGGGGCAGGTGTGTGAAAATTTCCACTTCTCCGTTGCGAAAGCGATAGATAGCCTGCTTGGCATCGCCTACCACCATGTTGAAATGTCCGCCTGCCAGCGACTCTTCCACCAGTGGCAGCAGGTTGTCCCACTGCAATACAGAGGTGTCCTGAAACTCGTCGATGAGGAAATAACGGTAACGTCTGCCAAGCCGTTCGTAAATAAAAGGGATGGGCTGTCCGGCAATCTCCCGGTGGATACGCTTGTTGAATTCGGAGATATGTACCTTGCGTGTTCTCTCCGTAAAACCTTCAAAAAGTTGTCTGATTTCACCAATGAGTGCCATCTCGTAAATGTTGTTAAACACCATTTGCCGAATGGCATAAAACGAAATTTTCTCCCGGATAGCCTCCAGGCTCTCTTTCAACTGCGCGGCAATATCATCAATACGCGTTCTAATATCGATGCTCTTTGAGGCAGAACACCAGATGTCTTCTTCTATGGTCTTGATAACGTAACTGTTGGGTAGTAGGTCTTTCAGAGCTGACGGCCATTCGGACAATTTTTTGAAATAGCCTGCGATACCATTTTTTCCATGATAAAAATCATCGACAGTGAGTCCTGCATCTGCAACAATTTCCATACTTTTCCGTGCTTGCTTTTGAATAGCCTCTTTTGCAGAATGAACGGAAATTCGTAACTTTTGGATATTTTGAAGAAATTCTGCAGGCGGAATATTTTCCAGTCCGCCGGCATCTTCCTGGCCCGTCTCCTGGAGCTGTTTTTCAATAAATTCTGACAGGTTTTTGGTTAAGTCGTAGCTTTTCTCGTTTTCTACCTGTGTCATTACAAACCGGATGAGAATCTCCGTAAAGGCATTGTCATGTCCCAGCTTATCATAAATGTCTTCTACGATAAACGGAATCAGGTCATCCTTGTCGATAATGACCTCAAAACCCTGTGGCAGCTTCAGATCGGAGGCGAAAGTGCGAACAATCCGATGCACAAACGAATCGATGGTGCTGACGGCAAATTCATCGTAATTGTGGATAATGAGCGATAGTAGTTGTCCGGCACGATGGGTAATCTGCTCAGCCAAAAGATTGGTTTCCTGCATAATCTCGGGATAGTTGCTTTTGCTCAGTTGTCCGGTCGAAATATCTTGCAGACTTTCTATTATCTTGGACTTCATCTCATTGGCGGCCTTGTTGGTGAAGGTTATGGCTAGAATATGCCTGAAGCTTCCCGGATTTTTCAGGGTGAGTTTCAGGTACTCTTTTACGAGTGTTGTAGTTTTTCCTGATCCGGCAGAAGACTTATAGACGACAAAGTGCTGGTTCATAATTTTGGGTTTTTAGCAGCCTCTTTTTTCACATTCTTCTTTCTTTTTTTATCACTTCTTCGAAACAAATCCGATAGTCGTGTAAATTCTTTTCGGTAAACGATACCAACTCCCTGGGTGTAAGGCGAAACTTTATCATAATTGTTATAGTTATACCACGAATTATCGTTTGAATGGTTATAAGCTTTCAGAAGCCAGCGACCGTCTTTGGTTATTTTGTACCGGATATCCACGTCGCCTACCAGGTTGTTGGCTGATTTGTTTTGTTTGTCGTAGGTCATACCAAAATTCCCGTTAATCATTAGCCGGTCGTCAAACAGCTGTGTAGAAAGAGCGACATCGAATTCCTGTTTGGTAAGGGCATCGCCGGGCTTATAATTTACGCCTATGTCGAAATCCTTACTGATCTTCGATAACATACTGCTAAGCTGGTTGGAGAGAATGGTGTAGTAAGAGGTGTTCCATGAAATGCTTGAGGCATTGCTGAAGCTAAAAGAACCCAGCACCAGCAGCGAGATCATCTGTTGGTTCATAACCGCCGTGTTTGTGGTGTCCAGTTGGGCATAAACCATACGCTGCATATCAGGATCCAAATCGGGAAAATGAATTTGAAATTTTATGTCCGGGTTAAAAAGGTCGTGCGACATGACGATATAGGAGTTTACCTGTGTTCGGTTCTTATAGCTTGCACTGGAATCAACGACAATACCGAGGCTGCTCAGGTTGGCTTTGAGCTTGTAAAGGCCTTTGATATTTACCGTGGCCTGATAAGGATTGCCTGCCCATGAGATACGTCCTCCTTTTACCAGTTCGAAATGCTTTTTGACGAAATTCCCCAGCGAAAAATTAAACTCTCCTCTGTCAACGATGTAATCGCCTGACAGTGTTATGGTGCCATTAGAATTTACCTGTAAGTTCAAAATACCGCTTCCTTTAGACTGGATATCACCCATGTTTGAAGGAAGATATATCTTTAGATCAGCGCTGGGTCGTATGTCCATGTTCAGTGTGATGGCATAAGCGCTTTTCTTCTCCTGTTGTAGTTTCAGGACTGTCTCTGCCGGCTGCAACAAGCTGCTGTCCACGGGTGGAGGTTTGAAAATAATGTAATCTTTATCGGCAATCTCAGTGGAGTAATCCAGAGGCAGAACAACGGAAGTTCCTGCATC
>VAOU01064512.1_pt1 | contig 14642 bp, 12 predicted proteins | sample 3393871 | NCBI WGS metagenome assembly VAOU01 (sample SAMN08290440, study PRJNA428436) | hydrothermal vent metagenome | isolation source: Deep-sea hydrothermal vent chimney | place: Atlantic Ocean: South-mid Altantic Ridge | depth 1820 m m
CAGAACGAGACCGACGCCATTGAAAGACGGGTGACTGATTTGCAGAATGGCGTTAGCAAGGCATCGGGCGAAATGATTATCAGTCGCGAGTGTGTTGGCAAAAGTGTTGTATTGTCAACAAAGGTCGGGGAGTCACTCGCATCCATTTCAGGTACCATCAGCACAATTGTTAATCTGAATGAAAAAATTGCCTGCTCAACACAATCACATAGTCAGAAGGCCGTAGAGATACATGCCGGGTTGAAATCCATACACACTGCTGCCGTGGACTCCGCGGAGTCGGCCAGGGTGGCTTCGACCGTGGGTAGTGAGTTTTCAATACTGGCCCGTCAATTGCAGGATCTTGTCAGTCAATTCCTGTTGCCCGAGAAAGGTCAGGAGGAAAAGGTATTGTTACAGAAGGTAATAGAGGTAAGAAAGGAGCTCTGTGTCGAGGAGGATTCAGAAGAGGGTGATATTGTCTTGTTCTAGATCGTTTTTTATAGTGCTTCAGACGCAAAATCCGCCAGCCTTGACCTCTCCCCGCGAAGCAGAGTGATATGACCGCTGTGTTCCCAGTCCTTGAAACGGTCTACGACATAGGTCAGTCCGGAAGAGGTTTCTGTCAGGTAGGGTGTATCTATCTGGGCAATATTGCCAAGGCAGATGACCTTGCTGCCAGGGCCTGAACGCGTTATCAGGGTTTTCATCTGCTTGGCGGTAAGGTTCTGTGCCTCATCGATAATAATCAGTTTGTTCAGAAAGGTTCGGCCACGCATAAAATTAAGTGAACGGATTTTAATCCGTTGCTGTAAAAGATCGTTCGTGGCCGCCTGTCCCCAGTTGCCGTTTTCTTCTGTTTGGGTCAGTACTTCCAGGTTATCCATCAGGGCACCCATCCAGGGTGTCATTTTTTCCTCTTCGGTTCCCGGCAGGAAACCGATATCTTCACCGACCGGAACGGTTACCCGTGTCATGATAATTTCACTGTAAATTCCGGCCTCCAGTGTTTGTTCCAGGCAGGCTGCCAGTGTCAGCAGGGTCTTTCCTGTTCCTGCCATTCCGACCAGCGTGACAAAATCAATTTCCGGATTCATCAGCAGGTTCAGGGCATAATTTTGTTCCTTGTTGCGGGCATGTATACCCCAGACGGTGTTGGAGGTTTGCTGGAAATCACGAATGACTTCAATCACAGCGCGGTCATTATCGTGTGAGCAGACGCGATAATTGAACCCCGGGTCGCTGTCCATATTCAGAAATTCACTGGGATGCCAGTTTTGTACTTCCGGGCCCTGCAACTCGTAATAGGTATGGCCATCTTCTGTCCATGATTTCATCTCCTTGCTGTGTTTTTCCCAGAAATCAGGGCTTAATGTGCGCGCACCGCGATAAAGGAGTTCGATATCTTCTAGCACCTGGTCGTTGTAATAGTCTTCAGCATGAATGCCCAGAACCGTAGCCTTGATGCGCAGGTTGATGTCTTTTGAGACGAGTGTGATCGTTTTGTCCTGGTGGGTCTCACGCAGGAAAATAGCTACGCTCAGGATGCTGTTGTCATTCTTTTCCCCGGGCAGGATGTCAGGGATAGTGTCCTTGATCGAGCTGGTCTGGAAAAACAATTTCCCGCAAGCCATGGACTGGTCCAGCCGACCCTGTTCCAGGCTGAGGCCCTGCTTGATATCATCTGCGCCGCTGTCAGATAACAACTCATCAAGAAAACGGCTCGTTTGTCGTGCACTTCGTGCCACCTCGGATGTGCCTTTTTTCATATTATCCAGTTCTTCAAGCACGATCATGGGTAAAAAAATATCATGCTCCTGGAATCGAAAAATGGACGTTGGATCATGAAGCAATACATTGGTGTCAATAACCAGCAGACGCTTGCCGAGGATTTCCTTTTTGGTCATAATTGTTTTTTTGTCTCTGTATGTCGGGTTAATATTATATAATGTAAATGCAAGGGTTCAGTGGTAAATATTTTTATCCTGGTACATTCTGTAGTGAAAAGTTTAAATTACAATACAAATAGCTTCACGACTGCCCCGTTAATTTTATGAAGCACATAACAATGTGAGGACATGAAACCGGTAAGCCTGATCAAGACCGTCTGCCGCACGGACGCGGCAGCCGAGTCGCCATGGATGGCATGTTTTGCGTGTCTTGATCAGGCTTACCGGTTTCATGTCCGGATTGCGGGTTTGCCCGAAACGCACTTGCCGCTTACATTTTAACTATATTCGTTACATGTTAACGGGACAGTCGTGAAATAACTTATACTATTTTAGTCTCTGGACCCTGGTTAGTTTTGTCTTCTTTATTCAACTGTTTGACTGCGCGCAGGACTTCATCAACATGTCCGTCAACCTTGACCTTGCGCCATTCTTGCCTGAGTTTTCCCTGCCCGTCAATCAGGAATGTGCTGCGTTCTATCCCGCGTACCTGTTTGCCATACATATGTTTCATTTTTATTACATCAAAAATATTGCACAGGGTTTCCTCGTTGTCCGAGATCAGGTCAAATTTGAAGCCCTGTCTGGATCTGAAGTTATCATGGGATTTCAAGCTGTCTCTTGATACACCGAGGACCACGGTGTTCTGGCGTTTGAATTTTAACAGGTTGTCATGGAAGTTCTGTCCCTCACGCGTACACCCGGGGGTGTTGTCTTTCGGGTAAAAATAAAGTACAACATTTTTACCCTTCAGGCCGGACAAACTGATTTGTTGTTCACTTGTAGCGGGTAATTTAAATGCAGGGATTTTCTTCCCGAGCACGACATGTGCCATATCCTGTTTTCCTTTTTCGTCTGAGGTGTTGTGGAGATGCTTATGATTTGAGAGGTTCCAGTACGGCATCCAGATTAAGATTGTCACAGAAGTCCATGAACGATTCACGTAAATCAGCAATTTGTATGTCAGCCGGTATGCCGACTTCAATATGAACAGAAAACATGGGTGTACCCGTGTGAGCGGCCGCGTAATTACTGGTGGTCAACTCTTCTATGTTGATTTTACGCGTTGAAAAGAAATTAGCCAGATTGTTGACAATACCGGGGTGGTCGATGGAGATGACATCTGCAACATACGGAAGTGCCTTTCCGGGGCGTTGACGTGGTTCGGTACTCTTTGCGACTATGGTCATGTCCAGCTTTTCCTGGAGGCCTGGCATCTGGCTTTCCAGTTTGGCGACCGTGTTCCAGTTACCCGAGACCAGGAGCATGATGGCAAATTCCCCACCGAGTACACTCATGCGACTGTCTTCGATATTACATTCCTGGTCTGAAATATATTTTGAGAGTTCATCAACAATGCCCGGGCGATCACTGCCCAATGCGGTTATAACCAGGTAATTCTTCATGATAACCTCTCAAATAAAATGTTTTCTACCTGCCCTCTCTTCCCCAGGGAGACGGATGATGACCACGACGGCCCAATGTCGTGGAGTACACTAGAGTATATCGGATAAGTCAACAGAGCGTAACTTTTCGGCGGCATCTTCAGGACTGATGGTGTTGACGAACAACCCTGATCCGAGTTCGAATCCACTGGGTATGCTGGTTCGCGGGCAGATTTCCAGGTGCCAGTGATAACTGGGTGAGCAATCATTATAATCGCTGCCGTGTGGTATGGAATGCAAAAAGTAATTGTATTGGGCCCCGCCAATAACCTGCTCCAGGCGGGCCATGCTTTTCTTGAGAACCTCGGCAAATGCCTGGAGCTCATTTTCGGGGGCACGCATGTAGTCCGCCTCATGGTTCAGGGGCAGTATATGGATTTCCCACTCGTAACGGCTGGCAAAGGGTTTGATCGCAACGAAATACTTGTTTTTTTCAATGACGTATTGTCCAACATTGATTTTCCTGCGTACTTCACCGGATTCCCTGTCATAAATGGTAGCCTCATAGGTCAGTGCTTCATCTATCAGGGAGCAGAAAATACAGCGATGATGTTTTTTATAGTATTTGCTGCTGTTGTGTACCTCGTTATAGAGGTTTTCCGGAACAACGGGCATCGCAATAATCTGACTATGGGTGTGCGGAATGCTGGCACCCGCAGCCGGACCGAAGTTCTTGAAGGCAAGAACGTACTTGAGTCGTGGATCAGAGTTATACAAATCACTCATACGATCCTGGTAGCTTTTGAAAACCATCGCCAGGTGATCGATATCCATTTCATGGATGGCAATGCCATGTGACGGGTGATCAATAATGACCTCGTGGCGACCGTATCCCTCGATGGTTTGTTGCAAGCCAAAGGTCAGGTTATCCTGGGTATTGTCTTCGCCCAGAACCGGGTAGAGGTTTTCTACAACCCGGATATTCCAATTATTTTCATCGGGATAGGCCGTGATAGTTGGCGGTGTCTTGTCTTCATTGCCACGGCAAAAGGGGCAGGTTTCCACATGTTTACGGGTATCCCTGGGTGCCGGGTCTTCCTGTTTTCTCGGGCGCATACCCCTGGCGGTTGCGACCAGGACCGAATTGCAGGGGACGATCGGGTCGATGCGTATTTCACGTATGCTTTTATCTTCGTGTGACATTCTAACTTCCTGATTGTGTTCTAACCCGTATTTGCTGAGATATGCGGGTTAGCCAGACTAGATTATAGTAAGGTTCCTGTCAAAAATGGATATTTTCTGAATAGACGCATAGTTACTGCACTCCCGTTAACTTTTGAAGCGGGCATCAATGTGAGGGCATGAAACCGGCATAGCCAGATAAAGACCGTCTGCCGCAGGGATGCGGCAATCGAGCGGCCATGGATGGCGTTTTTTGCGCGTCTTGATTTGGCTATGCCGGTTTCATGTCCGCAATGCCCTGTTTAGCTCAAAACCGACTTGCGGTTTACGTTTCAGCTATATTTGTTGTGGGCTAACGGGGCAGCAGTGTCCCATTGTCTTGATTTATGGGAATGCCGGGGTTTTTCACCCTCTCTGCGTGCATATGTCTTGTCCCTTCAAGCCGATCTAGGTAACATTGCCTGACTGACAAAGCGGAGAAAAGATGATGTTCCACGGTAGTATGGTAGCCCTGGTAACGCCTATGCATGAGGGTGGTGAGCTGGATTACGAGTCAATAACCAGGCTGGTAGAGTTCCACATCGAAAATATGACCGATGGCATTGTGGTGGTTGGCACAACAGGTGAATCCGCCACCCTTGACCAAAAGGAGCACTGTGATCTGATACGGAATGTGGTTAATCGGGTGAGGGGACGGATCCCGGTTATTGCCGGTACGGGCGCCAATGCAACCAGTGAGGCAATTCATCTGACCCGTTGTGCCATGGAGGCCGGTGCCGATGCCTGCCTGCTGGTTACCCCTTATTACAATAAACCGACCCAGGAAGGTTTATATCTGCATTACAAGGCGGTCGCAGAGGCCGTTCCTGTTCCCCAGATTCTGTATAATGTCCCCGGCCGTACCGCCTGCGACATGTTACCGGAAACGGTGGAGAGGTTGTCTCATATCCCGAATATCATCGGGCTCAAGGAGGCAACGGGGGATCTGGACAGGTTGAAACAAATCATGGGCCTGTGTGGTGACCGTCTGGATCTGTATAGTGGCGATGATGCAACGGGCAGGGAATTTATACTGGCAGGTGGCAGAGGGGTTATCTCGGTTACCAGCAATATTGCCCCCCGGGCAATGCATGAGCTGTGTGAAGCTGCGCTGGCCGGCGATGCCGATAAGGCGCTGCAAATAGATAGCAGACTGGCGCTGTTACACAAGAACTTGTTTCTTGAGACAAGCCCGATACCGGTAAAGTGGGCCCTGTATGAAATGGGCCTGATGTCAGAAGGGATTCGTTTGCCATTGACGGTGCTTGATGAACAATACCATGAACCCGTACGTCATGCCTTGAGGCAGGCCGGGGTCATGCAATAAGATTTTAACAATTCAGGTAAATCATGAGATCAAAATATAATGCAGTTCCGCCAGTATTGGCAGTTTCACTGATGTTGGCATTATCTGCCTGTTCATACTTTAATAAGTTGTTGCCGAGCAATAAAGATATTGATTACAAAGGTTCGACGCAACAAAAACCGCTTGATATTCCTCCAGACCTGACACAGCCTGCTCAAAATAATTCAATGGACGTCCCTGATCTGGATCAGGGGGCCAACACCTATTCTGCCTATCATGGTCACCAGGATAAAACACGATCAAAAAATTCTGCCAGTGGTTCGATTCAGCCCGATGTCCGTTATCGTCATGAAGGCACACTGTCGTGGCTGGAATTAAAGGGAACACGGCAACAGGTCTGGCCTTTGGTACGTGAATTCTGGATGCAGAAGGGGTTTGTGCTTGTCGTAGACAAACCGAAGCTGGGTATCCTGGAAACAGAGTGGGCCGAGAACAGGGCTAAAATCCCGCAGGATACAGTCACAAAATTTATCGGCTCTGTGTTAGGTGGCCTCTATTCGACAGGCACACGTGACAAGTTCAGGGTACGTCTCGAACCGGGGGCAAAAAAAGGGGTGCTGGAGCTGTTTGTTGCACACCAGGGTATGGTTGAGAATATTGTCGGGGACATAACATCATCCGAAGGCACGGTGTGGGAGCATCGGCCATCTGATCCGGGTCTTGAGGCAAAAATGCTTAAGCTCATGATGGTTTATCTGGGTATACAGCAGAAGCAGGCAGCAACAATAATTGCCAGCAAAAAGGATCGTCAGCCCAACGCCTTTCTGCAACGCAATGAACAGAATCAAGGTTCATTGGTTCTGAAAAATGAATTCGCAAGGGCCTGGAGACTGGTGGGTCTGGCGCTGGACAGGGTCAGCTTCACCGTCGTTGACCGTAATCGCTCAAAAGGGATCTATTTTGTCAGGTACAGTGATCCCGATATAGACCGTAATCCGGGTTTCTTTGCAAAGCTTTGGTCAGGTAAAAAGGAAGAGGAAAAAGATCTGTATCAGGTGAAGTTGACAGCAGATCAGAATACGGTGCGTGTTGTTATCAGAGATGACAAGGGCGAGCCAGCCAATGCATCGATTTCTGAACGCATCCTCAAGCTTTTATTCGAGCAGTTGAAATAGAAAGGTTAAAAAGTATCTGAATGACATTACGCTTTGCATCTTTGGGTAGCGGGAGCAAAGGTAACGCCACGCTGGTTGAGTCTGGCAATACCTGCCTGCTTCTGGACTGTGGTTTTTCCACGCGTGAAGTCGAAAAAAGACTGACGCGACTGGACAGATCAGCCGAGGGTATTACAGCAATTCTGGTGACGCATGAACATACCGATCACGTCAATGGTGTGGGCCGGTTATCCCGCAAGTACCGGATCCCGGTTTACATGACATCCGGAAGCTGGGCGCAGTGCCGGACACGTGAGGAATATCCTTTTATCACGCTGATCAGCAGTCATGTGGATTTTAATATTGAAGGTCTTGAAGTCAGGCCTTATCCCGTACCACACGATGCACAGGAGCCCGTTCAATTTGTTTTTTCAGATGGCCTCCATTCCCTGGGAGTGCTGACCGACAGTGGCTCGGTCACACCGCATATAATCAATATGCTCGATGGGCTGGATGCGCTGTTACTTGAGGGAAATCATGATATTGGTATGCTGATGGACGGGGATTATCCGGAGTACCTGAAGAACCGGGTATCGGGGCGACTCGGTCATCTGAGTAATGCACAGGCAGCAGGGTTACTGGGCAATATCGATTGCGGCAATTTGCAGCATATTGTTGCAGCGCATCTGAGTGAGAAGAATAATCATCCTGACCGGGTTATTGCGTCATTCTCGGATGCCCTGAACTGTTCTGCCGACTGGGTAGAACTGGCCTCACAGGAAACCGGATTTGACTGGAAGGAACTGGCTCAATAGTTACATTAACCGGGACAGACGACGAATTGTTATGCATGCCCTGTCACTGATCAGACTAATTTAGTAGAATGACATACTGCTGAACTCCGATTATCCAACAACAGGTAACATCAATGCTCCAACTGCAGGGTGCCCCGGCCTTTTCACAATTCAGACTGGAAAGACTTGTCGACAATGTTCGCTTGCAGCTTGCAGGGTTGTCTGCCATCTATGCTGAATATGTGCATTTTGTCGATCTGGAAAGCACGCTTGACAACCAGCAGCGGGAAATACTGGACAGCCTGTTGCGTTACGGGCCAAGGCTGGAATCCATGGGGCATCATGGCAGGCTTGTGCTGGTCATACCCCGCCCGGGAACGATTTCACCCTGGTCAAGCAAGGCAACCGATATTGCCCGTAATTGCGGATTGAAACACATCAACCGGATTGAACGGGGAATAGCCTATTACCTTGAGAAAGAAGGTGCTGAAGAATTCAGCCCGGATGAGCTCACCGGAATCCTGCCGCAGTTACATGACAGAATGGTCGAGGTTGGTGTGTTTGCCATGGATGATGCCGAGGCCTTGTTTCAACAGGCGGAACCGGCAGCCATGCAATCTGTGGATATTCTCGGCGGGGGGCGTGAGGCATTGCTCAGGGCCAATCGTGAGTGGGGGCTGGCGCTGGCAGAGGATGAGATCGATTACCTTGTCGAAAACTTCACCACACTGAAACGCAATCCGAATGATATAGAGCTGATGATGTTCGCCCAGGCGAACTCGGAACACTGCCGTCACAAAATATTTAATGCCGACTGGATTATCGACGGGCAGGCGATGGACCAGTCGTTGTTTGCGATGATACGCAATACCCATAAACAGAACCCGACCGGCGTCCTGTCGGCATACAAGGATAATTCCGCTGTTATCAGCGGGCCTGTTGCCGGTCGTTTTTACCCGGATACAGAAACCCGTATCTATGCCGGCCATGAACAGGAAATGTCGATCCTGATGAAGGTGGAAACCCATAACCACCCGACCGCCATTTCACCTTTCCCGGGTGCTGCGACGGGATCCGGCGGTGAAATTCGTGATGAAGGGGCAACCGGCCGGGGTTCAAAACCCAAGGCCGGACTGAGCGGCTTTTCTGTCTCGAACCTGCACATACCCGCGGCGAGGCAGCCATGGGAAACCGATCACGGCAGGCCCGGCCGTATTGTTTCGGCACTCGATATCATGCTGGAGGGGCCGATCGGTGCGGCCGCATTCAATAACGAATTTGGACGCCCTAATATTTGCGGGTATTTCCGTACCTATGAAGAAACGGTGCCCGGCCCAACGGGTTCCGAAATCAGGGGTTATCATAAACCCATCATGCTGGCGGGCGGGCTGGGTAACATCAAGGCCGATCATGTTGAAAAAAATATTATTCCGCCGGGTTCGCAACTGATCGTATTGGGAGGCCCGGCCATGCTGATTGGTCTGGGTGGTGGCGCCGCATCATCCATGGCAACCGGAAGCAGTCATGAGGACCTGGACTTTGCATCCGTGCAGCGTGGCAACCCGGAGATGGAACGCCGCTGTCAGGAGGTGATAGATCGATGCTGGCAGATGGGTGACCGTAACCCGATGATCTCCATTCATGATGTCGGTGCCGGGGGTCTCTCCAATGCCATGCCGGAACTGGTCAATGACTGTGGTCGTGGTGCACGTTTTGAATTACGTGCCATACCCAATGATGAACCGGGCATGTCGCCGATGGAGATATGGTGCAATGAATCGCAGGAACGGTATGTGCTGGCGGTATCACAACAAGACCTGGATGACTTCATTGCACTGTGTGATCGCGAACGTTGTCCTTACGCCGTGATTGGAGAAGTGACCCGGGAACAGCATCTGGTTCTGGGTGACGGTTATTTTGATAATTTACCGATAGACATGCCACTTGAAGTTTTACTGGGCAAGCCGCCGAAAATGTTGCGTGAGGTCTCGCATCATCCATTTACCAAACAGGAACTGCAAACCGGTGGTATTGATCTGGCAGAGGCAGCAATGCGTGTTTTACGTCTGCCAACGGTGGCAAGCAAGAACTTCCTGATTACCATTGGAGACCGTTCGGTAACCGGCCTGATCGCACGCGATCAAATGGTCGGCCCCTGGCAGGTTCCTGTGGCCGATGTCGGTGTCACCACCAGCAGCTATGATGCCTGTTGTGGTGAGGCCATGTCCGTGGGTGAACGCACACCGATTGCATTGATCCATCATGCCGCATCTGCCCGCATGGCGGTCGGTGAGGCCCTGACCAATCTGGCTGCTGCACGCACGCGTGCGATGAATCGTATTGTCCTGTCGGCCAACTGGATGGTACCGGCCGGACACCCGGGTGAAGACGCCGGCCTGTTTGATGCCGTCAAGGCAGTGGGCATGGAATTATGCCCGCAACTGGGTATAGCCATCCCCGTGGGTAAGGATTCCATGTCGATGAAAACGGTCTGGAATAAAGACGGCGATACAAAAGAAGTTACTGCACCCTTGTCACTGGTTATCTCGGCCTTTGCTGAAATCACCGATGTGCGTAAAACGATGACACCACAACTGCGTATCGACAAGGGCGATAGCGACCTGATCCTGATCGATCTGGGCAAGGGGCATAACCGGCTCGGTGCCTCGGCACTGGCGCAGGTATATAAACAGATAGGGCATCATGCGCCTGATCTGGATGACCCGCAATCGTTCAAGGCATTCTTTGATCTTATCCAGCAATTGAATGAGGATGGCCTGTTGCTGGCCTATCATGATCGTTCCGATGGTGGGCTGTTCGCCTGTGTCTGCGAGATGGCCTTTGCCGGTCATTGCGGGGTCAGTATTCAACTGGATGATCTGGGCGACGATGTTCTGGCCGCCCTGTTCAGTGAAGAACTGGGGGCGGTGGTCCAGGTCCGTCACACCGATACCGATGAAATACTCAAGTCGATCCATGATGCTGGTCTGGGCCATTATGCACACGTCATCGGTACATTGAATGATGAAGACCGGATCGAGTTCAGTATGGCACAGGAAATAGTATTGTCGTCATCACGCATTGACTACCAGCAGACCTGGACAGAAACAAGTCTGCACATGCAGAAATTACGCGATAACCCGGTCTGCGCACAGCAGGAGTTTGATCTGATAGCCGACGCACATGATCCCGGTATGGCCGTGAAAATTACATTTAATATGGATGAAAACAACAACCCTCCCTATATCAAGAAAGGGTTCCGGCCGGCAGTTGCAATCCTGCGTGAACAGGGGGTCAATGGTCACATCGAAATGGCGGTGGCATTTGATCGTGCCGGGTTTGAGTGTGTTGACGTACACATGAGTGATATTCAGGAAGGGCGTACCAATCTGGCCGACTTCAAGGGCATGGTTGCCTGTGGTGGTTTTTCTTATGGCGATGTTCTGGGTGCGGGCGAGGGCTGGGCAAAGTCAATTTTATTTCATCAGAATGTACGAGACAGCTTCAGTGAATTTTTTCATCGCGATGACAGTTTTGGCCTCGGCATCTGCAATGGTTGCCAGATGATGTCAAACCTGCACAGCCTGATACCGGGCACTGAACTCTGGCCGCATTTTGTCCGCAACCGGTCGGAACAGTTTGAGGCCCGCGTTGCAGTGGTTGAAATCATGGATTCCCCCTCGATTTTCTTTGCCGGCATGACCGGATCACGGTTACCGATTGCAGTTGCACATGGAGAAGGGCGGATGGAGTTTGTGCAATCAACCGGACTGGACAAATTGAAGCAGTCCGGTCTCGCTGCCACCCGATATGTAAATAATTATGGTGAAGCAACGGAAACCTACCCACTCAATCCCAACGGTTCCCCCGAAGGATTGACCGGGCTCTGTAATCAGGATGGTCGCTTTACGATTATGATGCCGCACCCGGAACGTGTATTCAGAACCGTGCAGCATTCGTGGCATCCTGATGACTGGCTCGAAGATTCGCCCTGGATGCGCATGTTCAGAAATGCGCGTGACTGGGTGGATTAAACAGTATCGGGTTACGCGTAATCCGTGCGAGGTTATGACATCATTCGTAAACTGCATCAACTGGCATCCTGTCCGAACAGGCCAAATTGTGTGTCCAGTCTTGCAATGGACGAGAACCATTCCATAGAACCGTTCACATGCAAACCTGATTCGGAGGCAGGATTGATGCAGTTGCGTTCCATCCTTTCGTCCATGAAAGGTATCGTGGTTATTACCTGCCAGCAAAATTATCTTTATGCTGAATGTAAATCACGCATATTCGGATTTATCGATGATCTTGAGTTTCGTCAGGATGAAAAGTCGGCTGTCGTTCATGTCCGTTCGGCCTCGCGTAACGGTTACTATGATTTTGGTGTTAACCGGCGAAGGGTTGAGAAAATCCGTCAACTGTTTGAGCAATAAAAACCGGGTGTATCAGCTAACGTGTTGCAGCTTGTTTATGAAGAGCCATAACCCCCTCCTTCCAGGACGACTCCACGGAAGGAGTCGGTAGGACAAAACCCGGAATGAACGCCGGGGGGCAGGGGGTGGCGATCAGATACTGCCAGATATTATTCAGCTAAATCAGGCATGATATTTGCCACCTTCCCCTGTGATCCTTTCGTGATACTTTTGTTAGACTATCAGCATGTCAGGCGTGCAACTTTCCTGTCACGGGCAAGTCTTAACTGATGAGCCAATAACCGATTGTGAGCGGATTTATGTTGATAAAAAAACCTTCTGATATCAAAGCATCTGAAATTACCGATGAAAAACATTATAAAGACCGCAGAAAGTTTATGCAGGTGGGCCTGGGTCTGGCAGGTGCGGCTGCAATTCCAGGGCTATGGTTACCCGGGCCTGTGCATGCAGCACGGGAGAAACTTCAGGGTGTACAGCCATCACAGTACAGCAGCACTGAAAAACCTACATCCTACAAGGATATTACGACCTACAATAATTTTTACGAGTTCGGCACAAGCAAGACCGATCCGGCCAAATATGCCCACACGTTAAAACCTGAACCCTGGTCGATTGCAATAGAAGGTGAAGTGGCCAAACCCGGAAACTATCATCTCGAGGACATGATTAAGGCCAGTACTCTGGAGGAACGTATTTACCGCTTCAGATGTGTCGAGGCATGGGGCATGGTTATTCCATGGGTCGGTCTGTCTCTGGGGGATATGCTCAAACGGTTTGAGCCCACGTCGCGCGCAAAATATGTTGAATTTACGACCCTGTACGATCTGAAGCAAATGCCGGGCCAAAGGAGGAGTGTACTGAACTGGCCTTATGTTGAAGGTCTGGGAATCAATGAGGCCATGCATCCACTGTCGATCATGGCAGTTGGTTTATATGGCGAGGTTTTGCCGAACCAGAATGGTGCGCCGTTACGTCTTGTGGTGCCGTGGAAATATGGCTTCAAGAACATCAAATCGATAGTCAAAATACGTTTTACTGAAACCATGCCAAGGTCAACCTGGGCGGCATCGGCACCACGCGAATACGGTTTTTATGCCAATGTCAATCCGGCGGTCAATCATCCGAGGTGGAGTCAGGCCAAAGAGCGAATAATAGGTTCGGGATCAATCTTTGCACGGCGTAAAAAGACGCTGATGTTTAACGGTTACGCAGAACAGGTTGCGCATCTCTATGCAGGAATGGACCTGCGTAAAAACTTCTAGATCTGACAGGTATTTAAATGAATAATCAGACCCAGTGGTACGTCAAACCGGTTGTATTTGTGTTGTGCCTGCTGCCATTTGCGTACCTGTTGTTTGGTGTTTTGACATCTGCGGATTTTCTGGGGGCCAATCCAGTCGAATACCTCGCGCACAGAACCGGTGACTGGGGCCTGCGGTTTATGCTGATTGTTTTGATGGTCTCCCCATTAAGGCGTTTGACTGGCTGGTCCGGTTTATTGAAATTCAGGCGGCTGCTCGGCCTGTTCGCTTTTTTTTATGTCACGCTTCATCTGGTCGTGTACGTCGGCCTGGATCTTGGCTTTAACTGGCCGGATCTTGGAGAAGATATCCTTGAGCGCCCCTATATCACAGTGGGTTTCACGGCATGGTTGTTATTGATTCCACTGGCACTGACCTCGACCAGAAAGATGATGCGCGTACTGGGCAGACGCTGGAAAAAATTACACCAACTGGTTTATTTGATAGCCTTTGCCGGGGTTGTCCATTATGTCTGGCTGGTCAAGAAAGACCTGTCCGAGCCGCTCATCTATGTCGGCATATTTGTGGTACTGATGTTACTGAGATTGCCTGCCAGGCTTACAAAACAGCCGCAGGTAAATTAACCTGTATTGTTATGCACCCAGTCGTTTGTATTTAATGCGTCTGGGCTGTTCAGCTGATTCCCCCAGGCGTTTTTTGTAATCTGTTTCATAGTCGGCATAGTTACCCTCAAACCAGGTCACCTGGCTGTTGCCTTCAAAGGCCAGCATGTGTGTGGCAATCCTGTCCAGGAACCAGCGGTCATGTGAGATAACGACCACACACCCGGGAAAGGTGAGAATGGCTTCTTCCAGCGCGCGCAGTGTTTCAATATCCAGATCATTGGTGGGCTCGTCGAGCAGCAGGACATTGCCGCCACTTTGCAATAGCCTGGCCAGATGTACACGGTTACGTTCACCGCCGGACAGGTCCTTGATAAATTTCTGCTGGTCAGACCCCTTGAAATTGAAACGGCCCACGTATGCCCGTGAATTGATTTCAAAATTTCCAATGCGGATAATGTCCTGACCATGGGCTATCTCTTCCCAGACTGTCTTGCTTCCATCGAGTGAATCCCTGCTCTGATCGACATAGGAGAGTTTGACCGTGTCGCCGA
>VAOU01040497.1_pt1 | contig 14640 bp, 12 predicted proteins | sample 3393871 | NCBI WGS metagenome assembly VAOU01 (sample SAMN08290440, study PRJNA428436) | hydrothermal vent metagenome | isolation source: Deep-sea hydrothermal vent chimney | place: Atlantic Ocean: South-mid Altantic Ridge | depth 1820 m m
CGATCTGTCCGATATTCATCGTGAAATGATTGCTGATGTCGAAGTGGCAGGAGGTCAGATATCTGCCGTTTATCACTGTCCCCACGGTTGGGACGACGGCTGTGATTGCCGTAAGCCAAAGCCAGGAATGTTATATCAGGCGCAACGCGATTTTCATCTAAATCTCAGCCATACCTATTTTCTGGGCGATGATGATCGCGACGGAGAGGCCGCCCTTGCCGCCGGATGCCCATTTGAAAAGGTAACCGAAACAAGACCCCTCTCCTCAATAGTAATCCCTTTAATAAAAACAATCAAAAAATGAGAAGAACCCAATGAAAACCGTACTAGTAACCGGACACGATGGTTATATCGGATCCATTCTTTGCCCTCTTCTGGCTACCTCTGGCTATCGTGTGCGGGGGTATGACTCCCATTTCTTTCACGATTGCCTGATGGGTGAAAAAATCCCCGATATCGACTCCCGGCGCTGCGACATCCGCGATATCGGCCCACAAGACCTTGAAGGAATTGACGCCGTGATACATCTGGCAGCGTTGAGCAATGACCCAATCGGCAACCTGAACAACACCTGGACCGAAGACATCAACAATCAGGCTTCCATCCATTTGGCCCGCCTAGCTAAAGACGCTGGCGTAGAGCGTTTTTTGTTTTCGTCGTCGTGTATTATGTACGGCGCGTCAGAAGCGGAGGTGGTCAACGAGGATTCACCGCTTGATCCGCGAACCATTTATGCCCGATCGAAAGTCGAGAGTGAACGGGCCATCTCCGATATGGCAGAGCCAGGCTTTTCACCGGTGTTCGTGCGCAACGGCACAGTCTATGGATTGTCACCCCGCATGCGCTTGGATACAGTATTTAATGATTTGATGGCCTCTGCTGTAACGACGGGAAAAGTCGTCGTTTACAGCGACGGGAAACCATGGCGACCGGTTATGCATATCAAGGATCTGGTGAGAACCTTCCTTCAATATCTGGAAGCCCCGGTAGACAAAATACATAATCAGGCGTTTAACAACGGCGCCGAGGAATTGAACCGGCAAATCATCGAACTGGCCGAGATTGCCTGTCAGACGGTGTCTGGGGCGGAACTGGTTGTCGAGTCCCAAAGCGGGGCTGATCAGCGCACCTACAAGGCAGATTTTACCAAGTTCGCGACCACATTCCCCGATTTTCGCTTCGAATGGAACGCCGAATCCGGAGCCCAGGAACTGCTGGCCGCCTATCGTGCCGTCAATCTTAGCAATGAAGACCGATGCGGCTACAAATTCGTGCGGTTGCGGGGGCTCAATCGGCTTCTCAAAAATGGCCAACTCGACGGCGCGCTACGCTGGCAATAACCAGAACCGAGGATATAACCAATGATAGATGGCATCAAGGGTGACTGGATTGATGGAGTCAAGGTCATCCGTCTGCGTAAAATTAGTGATGAACGCGGCAAAATCATGCACATGATGAAAGCCACGGATGAACACTTTACCAAGTTTGGTGAAATCTACTTTTCCTGCGGTTATCCGGGCGTCGTTAAAGCCTGGCATATCCACAAGGAGATGAGACTGAACAATTGCTGTGTTGTCGGCATGATGAAGCTGGTGCTCTACGATGACCGGCCTGGGTCGTCTACTCGCGGCAATCTGATGGAATGCTTTATCGGCGAAGACAACTATGTCCTGGTGCAAATACCGCCGCGCGTAACCAATGGCTACAAGGCCTATGGCGACCAGTTGGCGATCCTGGCCAACTGCCCCGATATGCCCCATGACCCCGATGAGCTGATCTACATTGATCCGTTCGACAACGACGTGCCATATGATTGGAGCCTCAAGCATGGCTAATGGCAATTTTCCAAATCTCGTCATGACCCGTACGCCACTGCGCATCAGCTTTGCCGGCGGCGGAACGGACCTGCCGGAATTCTACAAAGCGGAAAAGGGCGCCGTCCTGAGTACGGCCATCGACAAGTATGTCTACGTAACGGTCAAGCGCCACGGCGCACTGCACAACGAAGCTTACCGTCTGAATTACGCGGAAACCGAACACACCAATTCCCTTGATGGCATCAAAAATGAAATCGCCAGAGAATGCCTTCGCCTGGTTCCCGTTGAAACGCCGCTTTACATCAGTACGGTCGGCGACGTTCCCGCATCATCCGGTCTTGGCAGCTCTTCAAGCTTTGCCGTCGGGTTGTTGAACGCCCTGCATGCCCTTCGCGGGGAAGATGTCAGCCCGGCGCAACTGCTTGACGAGGCGGCAAACGTAGAGATTGACATGTTGAGCCATCCCATCGGAAAGCAGGATCAGGCGGCGGCGGCGTATGGGGGGTTCAATTGCTTTCGCTTCGATACGGACGGCACCGTACAGTTGGAACCGCATTCGCCCCTGCAGATGAACTTCGCAAACCTGTTCGATCATTTCCAGATGTTCTGGACGGGGATACCCCGCGATAGCGCAACCGTGCTGGAAGAACAGAAAAAAAATACACACGACCACATGGATCTCCTGCGCCGGATGTGTGGCCAGGCCGAACGGCTGAACAATCAGGTCCGCAACAATCTTGACATAGGGAATTTCGGCCGGGCCCTCGATCAAGGGTGGCAATTGAAGCGCTCACTATCATCGACCATCACGACCGATACTATCGATGCATGGTATCAAGACGCTCTCGACGCTGGCGCCATTGGCGGCAAGATTTGCGGCGCTGGCGGCGGTGGCTTTCTGCTGTTTGTCACGCCTCTCGACCGCCACGAAAGCGTCCGGCAGGCCCTGAGCGATCTCAAGGAATTGTCGCCCAAATACGAGCCTCGGGGCTCACTCCGGCTGCTGGTGAATTGACCGGGTTTTATGACTGGTCGCATTTCAACTGCGCTCGATGCTTTGAAGGGCCGGTCAATTCTGGTGACCGGCGGCACCGGCATGATCGGCGCCAATCTGGTCCATCGCATGGTTGGCCATGGCATCCGGCCTGTTGTCACGAAGCGGACAGGAAGCGACCTTTCGCGCCTGTCCAATGTTGCCGATGACATAGAGATGATCAATCTGGATCTGACGGATAGCCGCGGCATGATGAATGGCGTCGCGGCGATCAAGCCCGATATTATTTTTCATCTGGCCAGTTCGTTCTTCAATCCGCCGACCCTGACCGCCGTCGAGCATATGATGACCAACGCCATCGGTACGCTGCACCTGCTGGACGCAGCCATGGATAATGGCAAGCCGAAGATCGTTTATTCGGGCTCGGCCTCGGTCTATGCCGGGGCGACGGGCCTGTCGGAGGATGCCCCCCTCGACCCAAGCACGGCCTTCGGCGCATCGAAGGCGGCGGCCACGCTTTTAGGCGCCACCTACGCCAAAATGTATAATTTGCCGTTTGTCGAGTTGCGGGTGTTTTCCGCCTTTGGGCCTTGGGAGCGCAGGGAACGCCTGATCCCCTATACCATCCACCGGGCGCTGGACGGGATGGCGGTCGATATCGGTCACGGAGAGCAGCAGAGGGATTTCGTGTACGTCGACGATATCGTCGATGCCTTCCTGCTGGCGGCGGTGAGCGACCTGGCGCCGGGAGAGGTCATTAACCTGTCATCTGGTCATGGCTACGCCATCCGCGACGTGGCCGAACGCCTTTTGAAGCTGATGGGCGATCCGGTGCCTCTCCATGTCGGCGCGCGCGATACGCGCAAGGATGAAATCTGGGAAATTTCCGGCAATACGGAAAAGGCCCGCCGTCTGCTGGGGTGGGAGGTCTCGACATTGCTCGACGACGGCCTTCGGGCGACCTTCGATTGGATCCGGGAAAACCGCGATCTGGCGAATGAAGTGAAGTAGGGGTTAGCACCCGTTAAATTGCAAAATCTGTCGATATATATATCAAGGCGAGGAAGTAATAGTGAGTAAATGTATAGTTTGCGGCGGCTCCCGGGTTGAAGCGTTCCTGGATCTCGGCAATACCTCCCTGGCCAACAAGTTCATTGCCGGGGAAGACCTGGGCAAGCCCGAACCCTACTACGACCTGAATGTGGGCTTTTGCCCCGGCTGCCATCATGTGCAACTCACCGAGACGGTGCCGCCGACGGCCATGTTCGACGACTATCTCTATATTTCCTCCCTGTCCGACACCCTGGTCGATCACCTGCGGGGGCTGGCCGCGACGGTGACGGAACGCATGGGCCTGAAAGGCGATGATCTGGCAATCGATATCGGCTGTAACGACGGCACCTTGTTGACCGGCTTCAGGGACAAGGGCGTCAAGACCCTAGGCGTTGACCCGGCGCAAAACCTTGCGGCCCTTGCGGCGGAAAAAGGCATCGCCACCCATGTCGGATATTTCGGAGAGGAAACCGCGAAAATCCTGCGTGCGGCCCACGGCCCGGCCGAGGCCATAACGGCGACCAATGTATTTCCGCATATTCCGGACCTGGCGGACTTCGTCAAAGGCCTAGACATTATGCTCGAAGACGGTGGCGTCTTCGTACTGGAGGCGCACTACCTGCAAGATCTGCTCGACCATGGGGCTTACGACACGGTTTATCATGAGCATTGTTCGTACTGGGCTCTGGGGCCGATGCAGCGTCTTTTCGCAGCCCACGGCATGGAAATTTTCGATGTCGAGCGCCTGCCCATTCATCATGGGCAACTGCGGGCCTGGGTGCAGCGTAAAGGGGCGCGTCCGCTCAGCGAGCGCGTCGCCGACCTGAGCGAAGCGGAACGGGCCAATGGCCTGGACAAGCTGGAAACCTTCGTTGCTTTTGCCGAACATGTGCGCAAGTCGAGAGAGGAACTCAACGCCGCTATTGATAAATTCCGCGCCGACGGCAAAACAATCGTCGGGTACGGAGCCCCGGCCAAGGGCAATACCTTGCTGACTTTCCTCGGCGTCGGACCCGACAAGATCGCCTACATCGCCGACAAGAGTCCGCTCAAGCAAGGACGCTACACGCCCGGCACCCATATCCCGGTCGTCGACCCGGCGCGGCTTCTCGAAGAACAGCCTGATTACGTTCTGCTGCTGGCCTGGAACTTCGCCGAGGAGATCATGGCCCAACAGAACGAATACCGGGTGCGAGGCGGTAAATTCATTATTCCCGTTCCCAACGTTAAAATCGTCTGATTGGCTGTCGCCCATGAAGGCCCTGTTCCTTTGCTCCGCAAACCCCTCTCATGACAAAGGGACCGCGGTCAATATTGTCATGGCGGCGTTGCTGGAAGCGGCGCGGGAAAACCATCGGGTTTACTGGATTTGCGCCCAGCCCGCTGGTCCAAGAGATCATGAGTTGGAGAACGCGTGGACGGAGATGGGCATTGAGCGCGTCGGCGATTGGACATCTGAAACCAGGACTCTGCCTACCGCAAGGCCTTGGAGCACATTGATGGCCTTGCGTCATGCCTTTTTTCCCAAGGAGGGTGATGATTATCCGCGTTTCCGAAACCCGCGCGAAATTGCGAAGCGCATCGACATCTTGAATGTCGATCGCATCGTTTTTTTCTGGGATACCATTTTTGAGCAAGTCTTGCCGTATCTGAAGAACCGCTCGACGATCTATTACGCAGCCCGCCCGACTTACGCCGCGCCGTTGGCGCGCATAAATACGGAAACAGCTGGAACGTTGCGCCAAAAGTTGCGGCGATACCTTGGACGGCGGATTCTTGCGCACCGTCGCGACCGTCATTTGCGCTTGGCGGCGACGGCATCGAAGATCGCCAATATCTGCGCGGTCGATGCGAAAATGTACTGTGAGACAGGCATTTCCTGCGATTACATGCCGAATACATGGCCGGATAATTTTGGTGACGATTGGCGGGAAAAACGCCAACGGGAAGAAAGTTCGCGACCATATATCGGCATCCTAGGAAATATCAGCGGCGTTGAAAATACCGGAAATGTATTTGGGATGCGCTATCTGGCAGAGCGAATCCTTCCTCTTTTGGAAGATGAAATCGGAGATCAAAATTGGCGGATACGTATTACCGGCGGCGGTGTACTGGCCGATGACCTGACTGCGGCGTTTACGCATCCGCGCATTGACATCACCGGTTTTGTTGACGACCTTGACGAAGAAATCCTGGCGAATAGCATCTTCTTACTTCTCAATAATGCCGGCCCTTATTCAGGCGGTTATACGAGGGTAATTTACGCCATGTCTTCTGGAGCGTGCCTGATCGCCCACCGTCGTCTTGCCGAGTCAATGTTGGAAGTCGTCCATGGCCATAACGCCTTGCTTGGCGAGAGTGCCGAAGAAATCGCGGCCCTTGTCGGCAAGGCCGCGCGGGACGAGACTTTCCGCCGGCAAATCGCCGTCAACGCACGGGAAACTTATGAGAAATTATATCGACCGGCAATAATTGTACAACGGCTTCTCGAACAAACGGCGCCCGCGCATGGATAATATTGCTTCAATCGCCATGGTTTCCATGGATGGCGATATGTGTGATCTCGTGGATTCTATCGCAGGCATGGAACTTTTCGGGATTTTTGAAATGCAGGCGGATGCCGTTCCCCCCGGGCTCACTTTCTTGGGAAACGATAAAGAATGGCCGGAGGTGCGCGAACGGTTTCCAGAGATCAAGGTCATTCTTGCCATCGATACCCCCAATTTGCGACGCGAGCTTTTCAGTTTCTATGGAGAAGAAAACATCACGTCTATAATTGCGCCCGATGCCATTATTGCCCTGACGGCACAACTGGGACCAGGATGTATCATTCAGCACGGCGTAAAAATCATGCGCTCAGGAAACGTCGGCACAGGATGTAAATTCAACTTGGATGTGACGGTTCACCATGACGCCATCATTGGCGATTTCTGCACACTTGCGCCGGGCTGCCGCCTGCTCGGCAACGTTACACTGGAAGATGGTGTCTACATCGGTTCGGACGCGACAATCCTTCCTAGACGCAGAATTGCACGGGGAACCGTGGTCGGCGCCGGGGCGGTTGTCAGCCGAGACACCATTCCTGGTGAAGTGGTCGTCGGCATTCCCGCACGTCCGCTAAATGCCTGATATGGAGAAATTGTCATAACTCATCCTCCGATCACCTGGTATGGTCCGGTTATGGGCCAGGCCGAAAAGGCCGCGTTGGCCGACGTTATCGATAGCGGCTATATCAACGACGGACAGGTGACGCGACAATTCGAAGCCGAAATCGCCAAAATCGCCGGAACGGCCTATTGCGTTGCCGTGACCAGCGGCACGACGGCAATCACCCTGGCGCTGATGGGTATGAGGGTTGGCCCCGGCGACGAGGTGCTTGTACCTGATTTGACCTTCATCGCCACGGCCAATGCCGTTAGGCTCACGGGAGCAAGTGTGCGTCTTGTTGACGTTGAGCCTAAGAATTTCACAATTGATGTTGAACGGGTGGCGGCGGCGATCGGTCCGAGAACCAGGGCTATCGTGCCGGTCGATGTCAACGGGCGGGGGTGCGATTATGCTGCCTTGGAGATGCTGTGCCGGGATCACGGCTTGGTGATGGTGACCGATAGCTGCGAGGCGCTGGGCTCCCGCCACATGGGCAAGGCGTTAGGATCTTTCGGCGCGGCCGGGTGTTTTTCCTTCTCGCCCAACAAGACCATCACCACCGGACAAGGCGGAGCCATTACGACCGACGATGCCGCCCTGGTCGACCGCCTGCGAGAGTTGAAGGATCAGGGGCGACGGGTGCAGGGAACTGGCGGCGACGATTTGCATCCGGTGCTGGGTTATAATTTCAAGTTAACGAACATCCAGGCGGCGATTGGATTGGCGCAACTTGAGCATTTTCAAAAACGTATCAAAAAAGCCAAGCGTCAAAATGGCTGGTATTTTGATCGTTTGCATGCCGCCAAAGGCATTGATGCGTCCCGGCTGAAAGACGGCAAAGACGGGACCGCCCTGCAATGGTCAGATATCCTATGTGATGACCGGTCTGCATTGGTGCGAGCCTTTGAGGCCGATGGCATCGGCAATCGGCCATTCTGGTTGCCGCTACACCGGCAAGAGCCCTACAAGGCCGACGATGCGGATTTCCCCATAACAATCGAAATTTCGGCTAAAGGGCTGTGGTTGCCATCCCACTTCGACCTGACCGAAGAACAAACCGATCGTGTGGTTTCAGTCATTTCCGAACACCATGTTCAATAAAAAACAAGCTTCAATTGAATACTGACTTCAAAGAAACGATTCAGATCCTTCGTCGTATCAAGATGCCTCTTGGTACGGCCACGGGCGCGATATCGCTGAGCATCATGTTTGCCGTCATGGAAGGCGCGGGCATCGGCCTGTTGTTGCCGATTTTGTTGTTTGTGCAAGACCGCGGTAAAGGGGTGTCGGCAATCAGCGCCGATCCAATGCTCGGCGCCCTTGCCAAAGGAATGGCAATGATCGGTTTACCCATGACGCTTATGACGTTGATTACCATGGCCGTAACACCTTTATTGCTGCGTCAACTTATCTCTTATTACAAGGTCGTGGTGACCAGCCGGGCCGAATACCAGTATCAGGCCAATATTCGTTGTAAAATCCTCGATCACTTCTTAAAGGCGGGAATGCCGTTCTTCGTGCAATCCACTCAGGGAAGTGTCTCTGCCGCGGTCCTGCAAGACGTTAATCGCGCCTCGATCATTTTACGCTCGATTATCGAGATTATTGAAATCACCATCCTGCTGCTCGTTTACTTTGGTCTTTTATTAATCCTTTCTCCGGTCCCGACCCTTATGGCCCTGCCTTTTTTTGCCATGGCCACCTTTATGATTAGCCGGCAATTACGTAAGGGGAGATTCTTCGGCGGCGCCATTGCCGAACAGATGCAATCCTTGAATGATGCCGTAAATGAAACCTTCAACGGCATTCGCCTGGTTAAAATGCGAGGATTTGAAGAGCAGACGTTTCACCGCCTGAAGGCCATGCTGAATACCGTTAAGGAGAGCAGCATAGGCCTGCAGAGAATTCAAGCCACCCTTGAGGCCAGGTCTCAACCGATCTTGATTATCGGCACTTTTTTCGTGCTTTTCATTGCCGTTGAGATGTTGGACATGAAACTCGCCGAGCTTGGCATGTTTCTTTTTTTGACATCCCGGTCCGCGCCTTTGTTGATAAGGTTGAACAGCTCGCGCTTGGCCGTGTCCGGCGGCATGGAAAGCCACCTACGCATCGAGCGGATGCAAGAAAGGGCCGAGAGATTTAAAGACGTCACGTCCGGCAATGCGCCCTTTACAGGACTGCGTAACACCCTGGCATTCAAGGATGTGTCTTTTGCCTACATTGAAAATGGCAAGCCGGCGCTTGACAGGGTGTCCTTTGAAATTACCAAAGGCGCGACCATGGCTATTGTCGGTCCCTCGGGGGCGGGCAAATCCACTCTTGTTGATTTGCTGCCACGTTTCCATGACCCATTGTCGGGCCGGATTGAAATTGACGGCACACCCATCGCTACCTTTGATCTGAAATCCTTGCGACGTGGAATTGCCTTTGTAAGTCAAGACCCGGTGATGTTCCACGACACCTTGAGGAACAATCTTCAAATCGGTTTGCCAACCCCCCTGACTGAGGAAGAGCTGCACTCATGTATGAAGGGCGCCCACTGCTTGGAGTTTGTCGAACAGCTGCCGCAGGGCGTCGACACGGTCATCGGAGAGCATGGACAGCGGCTATCCGGCGGACAACGCCAGCGCCTTGCCATCGCGCGGGCTTTGGCGCAACCGTTGGACATCCTGATTCTGGATGAACCAACCAGTGCGCTGGATTCCGAATCGGAATTGGAAATTAAGGCCATGTTAAAAAATTTGCACGGACGTATCACCGTGATCATTATCGCCCATCGCATGTCGACAATTCGCGGAGTCGACTGGAATCTGGTTCTCGAAGACGGCAAGGTTGCCGGCACCGGTTCCCATGAGGAATTGATGGCCTCGTGCGGGATATACAAAAAATTGGTCGAATCTCAGAAATTATAGAAAACGTCCCCAACTTGCATCCCACCTTAATAGCCCATGACGTTTTCGCGCCCCTTCGGGGAAACAGGGTCATCGGGACCTGAATTCGTTACGCCTTGAAACTGCGTCCGGACCCAGGTCCTGTCGTATATTTTTATTTTCATCGACGAGGTTATCCTATGACTCATCCGTTCGAACTGGCCCTGCCTTCCGGGCAAAAGATTGGCAAGGCCATTATAGATTCTGTTCTGAAAGCCGGCATCGACCCGGTGATAGTCGATATCGGCGCGAGAAGCGGAATGTTTTCCCTGCCTGGCGACTATGCGTCGCTGGCCAAATTTGTCGGCTTCGAACCAAACGAGGCCGAGTACAAAAAATTGGTCGACGAAAAAACAGATTCAATGTTGGCGAGCGGTTTGCGCCCGCGTTTCAAGAGCAAAATATACTTTAACTGCGCCGTCTGGGATAAAGAGGAAGAACGGGATTTTTATATCACAACGGGAGCCGGCGCCTGTACCATGATGGGTCCGACCGACCCCAAAATCACCGGCAGAATGTTCCTGGAAGCGTCCGTTGGTACACATCAGGAAAGCTATCTGGAGCAGCACACGGCGGTTGTGGAAACCGTAAAAATAAAATGCGACTCTTTGGATGCGCTACTTGATGACGATATTGTCGATTTTCTGAAAATTGATGTCGAAGGGGCCGAGATTAGGGTGCTGCAGGGCGCCGACAACCTGTTTTCTCAGAAAAAAGCGCTCTTCATAAAGACCGAGTTTGTCAGTTTCTCCTATTACCAGGAACATCCGTTGTTAAGTCAACAGCACACATTTTTGACGGATCGTGGTTACCGTCTGCTCCGCATCGATCTGGATCACCAGGGCTATAGCCGTTCACCCTCCAATATCCCGTCTCACATCGACAATATGCCTTGTTTCGCCGGAGACGCCTATTTCATTCTCGATCCTGATCGGAAAGAAATCGATCCCATTTCTCTTCACAGAATGGCGGCAATATGCCTGGCGCTCGGGTTTCGCTCCTTCGCTGTTAGTCTGTTAAGGGATGCCAAAATTATGTCGCCACAAGAAATAGACGGAATCGAGGCGGTTCTTGCGCGGGTCCCATTACGCAAAAAAACTTGTCCACGGTTGGCGGGAGTTTCCATATACGGTTCAGAGGTGGCTGTCGAACATCGGTGTAAACATTTAATCCAATTGGCGTGACCGCCGGTTATTATTGGTCACAAAATTCCGTGGTTGTTGGGAAATCCGTCATGAAAATCTGGCTTGCCGATCTTACTTACACCCAGCAGAGCATCGCTTCCGACGTGGTGCCGGCGGGGATTGGCTTGTTGGCGGAGTATCTGGAATTTCGTGTTCCCGAAATCAACGACGTCAGGTTATTTAAGTATCCCGAAGACCTTGCCATTGCTTTCGAGGACGGCGCACCGGATATCATCGGGTTTTCCAACTATGTCTGGAACAGCTTGCTGTCACTGCGATTTGCAAAGGAAATCAAAGCCGGCTTTCCCGATACGGTTATCGTCTTTGGCGGACCAAATTTTCCCATGGCGGCGCATGAGCAATTTGCTGTCCTCAGCGCCAACCCATGGATCGACTATTATGTGATGAAGGAAGCTGAGGCGGCATTTGCAAATCTGGTCACCGCCTTGATGTCCCCGAAGACCAATCGATCTAAAATCGGAGAGACGGTTTCCAACCTTGTTTACCTGGATTCGACCGGGCAATTATACGCGTCGAGGGAAACACAGCGGTTACCGAATCTGGGCGATATTCCGTCGCCCTATCTGAGCGGCAGGCTTGATAAGTTTCTCGACGGACGGCTATTGCCGGTCATTCAAACGGCCCGGGGATGTCCATTTTCATGCGCGTTTTGCACCGAAGGACAACTATATTGGAATAAGGTGCGCCACAAGACCCCAGAACTGGTTGCCAACGAAGTTACCTATATCGCCGCTCGCATGGCGGGCTTATCCGAAAACCAACGGCGCACCGATCTGCTGATTGCGGACTCAAATTTTGCGATGTTTTCGCAGGATATCGACACCTGCAAAGCTATTGCAAAAGCTCAACGCGACTACAATTATCCACGCTATATCAATGTCGCCACCGGCAAGAATAAAAAGGAACGCGTCCTTGAGGCGGCAACACTTGTCGGCGGAGCGATGAAGTTGTCGGGGTCGGTGCAAAGTCTTGATCCGACGGTGCAGGAAAACATGCACCGGACAAATATTTCCGCAGAGCAAATTATGGAGATGGCGATTCAGTCCGCCGAAATTGGCGCCAATACCTACAGCGAAGTTATTTTGGCGCTGCCTGGCGATACCAGACGGGCGCATTTCGAAACTCTGAAGACGCTTGTCGATGCCGGCTTTAACATGATCTCCATGTATCAGTTGATGTTGCTGACGGGGACTGAATTCGGTTCCGACGAGGCGGTGCAAAAATACGGCATGGACATTCGCTATCGTGTGGTTCCGCGGTGTTTCGGCTCATATGATTTTCTCGGGCGACAACTTAACGTGGCTGAGATCGAGGAAATCTGTGTCGCTAATAACACGCTTTCCTATTCCGAATATCTCGAATGCCGGAAAATGAACTTTCTTGTTAATGTATTTTTTAACGATGGTGTGTTCGGCGAAATTATATCCCTCCTGAAAAAGCTGAAAATATCGCCATGGAACTGGATTGAGCGCATTTACACAGCTACCGCCGAGGCAGATTTTCAAGAACTTATAGATCGTTTTCTTGAAGAAACGGAAACCGAGCTTTGGCGCGAGCGCCAGCCGCTGGAAGCCTTTGTCACCTCTGGCGATGTCATCGAACAGTATCTATCCGGAGAACTGGGCAGCAATTTGATATTCAAGTTCAAGTCGTTGTCCATGACCCGCTATTTCAGAGCAGTTTGCGACGTTGCATCGCGGACGATCTCCGATCTTCTGATGGCGGAACTTCCGGACGCCGACAGGGCCATACGTCTGGCGCGGGAAATAGTCGAGTATAAAAGGCTCCAGGTTGAAAACCTATTTGACGACGACGGGCTGCCCCGGTGGGGGATTTTTCACTATGACATTACCAAAATATCGTTGACGAATGAAACCGGTGAATTCGAATTACCAGAATTTGACGGGCCGCAACAAATTGAATTCAGGCTCAGCGATGAGCAACGACAGAGCATCGAAAATTACACCGACCTGTTCGGCAACGATATCATCGGCTTGACGCGAATTTTATCACGGGTATTTCTCAAACAATTGTTCCGACAGCCGGGCGCGCCGAGGAATGTGACGCAATGAACGAAGCGAAAACAATTCTCCTTGGTAATCGAAAAATTGGAATCGGCAATCCTTCCTTCATCATCGCCGAGGGCTGCGACAATCACATGGGCGATATGGGCGTCGCCCATGAAATGATCAGCCAGGCAAAACTCGCAGGTGCCGACGCCGTCAAGTTCCAGCATCATTTGCCGGACGCCGAAATGCTTCCCGACGCGCCCATGTCTGATAATTTCGACGAACCACTTTACGAATTCCTGAAGAAAAATGCCCTCAGTCTCGACGACCATAGCGAGCTGAAAAAGCACTGTGAGGATATCGGCATCCAGTACATGTGTACCCCATTTAGCTGGGCGGCGGCGGAAGAAATCGAAAGCATCGGCGTCGACGCCTACAAAATTGGTTCCGGGGAAATGACCGATATTCCTACCCTGTCGCGGATCGCCGCTTTCGGCAAACCGATGATCATTTCCACCGGCATGAGTACCTTCGAAGAAATTGACCGTACCTATAATACGCTATGTGCGACCGGTGCGCCGATTGCGCTGATGAATTGCGTCAGCGAATATCCGCCGGATTACCAAGACATGAACCTCGGCGTGATTGAGGCGTTGATCGCGCGTTACCCGAACGCCGTTATCGGCCACTCCGATCACACGCCCGATCTGTTTACCTGTTTCGCCGCGCTCACCCTGGGGGCCGCGCTTATTGAAAAACACGTCATACTCGACAAGTGCACGGCGGGACCGGATCAGTCGGTTTCAATCGATTTTCATAACCTGACCCAGTTGGTCGACGGCATTCGCAAGATTGAGGCCGCCATGGGAACGACAAAGGCGATACACGACAAGGAACGGCAAATCCGAACCTGGGCGTTCCACAGCATCGTATCTATGCGCCGAATCGAAGCCGGCGAGGTGATCGATCGGGAAATGATCTGGTCGAAACGCCCGGGAACCGGAATTCCTGCGCACCGCATGCCGGAAGTTATCGGCAGAAAATCTTGTCGCGCCATCGAGGCCAATAGCTTGCTTTCCTGGGACGATATGGACCCGGTATAATCACCTCTGTTTCAATTCAAGAAAATCAGATGAGAATTTTATTTGTCAACGGATCGCGCGGTGAATGGGGATATATCCGTCCCATTATCAATCTCTGCATCGAACGCGGCATCGATTATGATATTTGCGCGACCAATATGTTGCTGCTGCCGGGCTATGGTTCCCTGATCGATGAGATCAAGGCGGATGGCTACCGTGTTTCCGATGAAATATACATGTCCCTTGAAGGCTCCAACCATTTCTCCATGACCAAGTCGCTGGGAGTTTTCCTGATGTCGTTCGTCGACACTTTAAAGCGTCTTGAGCCGGACTGGATCATGCTGGCCGGTGACCGTGGCGAGCAGCTGGTCTCTTCCATCGCCAGCGCCTTCACCTATATTCC
>VAOU01068886.1_pt1 | contig 14619 bp, 13 predicted proteins | sample 3393871 | NCBI WGS metagenome assembly VAOU01 (sample SAMN08290440, study PRJNA428436) | hydrothermal vent metagenome | isolation source: Deep-sea hydrothermal vent chimney | place: Atlantic Ocean: South-mid Altantic Ridge | depth 1820 m m
ATCGTTACTTCAGAGTAACGTATTGGCTCCCCAATCTTGGAAAGGGGTGCGTTGCATAATGGTGGGACTATTTATTGTGTTGGGTAGATATCTGTTTTCAAAACGAGGTTATAATGGCTAAACACAGTAACAAACGATCCAGGTTAATTATTGGTATTGCCGTGGTGTTGGTTGTTCTTGCAGTAAGCGGGTATCTGGTAATTCGTTATGCCCCGAACAACCCTTTCGAAAAATCAACTTTTCTGGATGATGTGGGCGATGCTAACCGGTATTGACCTCAAGGCCTAGGAGGCTGTCCGAGAGTCTCTCATATTCTGTTCTCGGACAGCTTCTTAGCCGGTATACTGCGCAACCGAAATAATCGGCATTCCCGCTCCTGAACCCCGCACTGAATTCAACACATTCTTTATGTCAAAGCCTATTGATTTTATTCGTCAAATTATTACTAAAGATCTTGCTGATGGCAAGAATAACGGCAAGGTGGTCACCCGATTCCCTCCGGAACCAAATGGTTATCTGCACATCGGCCACGCCAAATCGATTTGCCTGAACTTCGGCATTGCAAGGGAATTTAGTGGGCAATGTAATTTGCGATTCGACGATACGAATCCGGCTCGTGAAGATGAGGATTTTGTACGCCAGATTGAGGCTGATGTAAAATGGCTGGGTTTTCAGTGGCAGGGCAAAAGTCACCATGCCTCCGATTATTTTGAACAACTTTACCAATTCGCAGAGCAATTGATTGAGAGAAAAGTCGCCTATGTCTGCAGCCTGGATGCCGAGCAGATTCGAGTCCTGCGGGGCACCCTGACTGAAGTGGGTAGCGACAGCCCCTATCGACAGCGAACAACTGAGGAAAACCTGGATTTTTTTCGGCGCATGCGGGCAGGAGAATTCTGTGACGGCGAACAGGTGCTACGAGCCAAAATCGACATGGCCTCACCAAACCTGAATATGCGCGATCCGGTACTTTATCGTATCCGTCACCTACGCCACCATCTCACCGGCACACAGTGGTGCATCTACCCTACCTATGATTTCACCCATTGTCTTTCCGATGCCATAGAAGGTGTTACCCATTCGCTTTGTACCCTGGAATTTGAAGACCACCGGCCACTTTACGACTGGATCCTGCAACAAGTAGACGTGCCCTGCCATCCACAACAGATCGAATTTTCACGACTCTCGCTGGATTACACCTTGACCAGCAAAAGGATGCTAACTCGCCTGGTTAATGAGAAGGTCGTAAGCGGATGGGATGACCCCCGGATGCCCACACTTTCCGGTATGCGCAGGCGTGGTGTGCCCGCTGCAGCAATACGTGATTTCTGTAATCGGATTGGGGTCACCCGTAAAGATCAGCAAATTGAATCCAGTCTATTGGATTTTTGTATTCGCCAGCAATTGGACCATGATGCCCCTCGTGCGATGGCGGTACTCGATCCCCTGAAAATTATCATTACTAATTACCCGGATGGGCAGTCAGAATTACTACCGGCTCCAAACCACCCGAATCGACCGGAACTGGGTCATCGCCAATTATTATTTTCCCGCGAATTGTATATTGAGCGCTCGGATTTTATGGAAAATCCCCCGAAGAAGTTTTTTCGACTCGCTCCCGGCCGCGAAGTTCGGTTGCGCTATGCCTATCTGATTCGTTGTGAAGAGGTGATACGCGATACATCAAGTGGTGAGATCATTGCCTTGCGTTGTCATTACGACCCCTTGACGCGTGGCGGATCAGCAGCCGATGGGCGCAAAGTCAAGGCCACCTTACACTGGGTATCTGCGGCACACGCAGTGACTGCACAGGTACGACTCTATGATCGTCTGTTCACCGCACCAACACCGGACAGTGATAACTTTATTAATGAACTTAATACCGATTCAATCACAGTCATCAACAACGCGCAACTCGAGGCTTCACTCGCTCAGGCAACCGATGATTGCCACTATCAATTCGAAAGATTGGGTTATTTTTACCCAGACAGCAATAACCAGCAAAAACAACAACTGGCTTTTAATCGCACTATCACGCTGCGAGACAACCGGTCAAAAAAATCAACTTATGGAAAATCCAACACTGGAGATTCGCAATGATAAATTGGGTTTATGATTTCACATTATTTTTGACCGAAGCGGTCATTATTGTTATTGCGATTCTGGCCATCGTTGGTGGCATGGTATCGATGACCAGCAAAGGATCTCGCCACAAAAATCGGGAACACCTCGATATTCATGATCTAAATAAAGAATATCAACAGATGGCTTTAGAAATGCAGTCGTCCTTTCTGCCCGCTAAGGAATTGAAGAGCATCCATAAAATGCACAAAAAACAGCTGAAGTTGAAACGCAAGTCAACATCAAACAAACGTCTTTTTGTACTCGATTTCAAGGGAGACCTACGTGCCAACAGGGTCGCAAACCTGCGCCGGGAGGTAGATGCTGTACTACTGGCAGCACAAGATGGCGATGAGGTACTCTTGCGATTGGAAAGCCCCGGTGGGGTTGTTCACGGCTACGGACTGGCGGCATCCCAGTTGCAGCGCTTTCGGGAACAGGAAATCCACCTTACGGTAGCGGTTGATAAAGTTGCTGCCAGTGGCGGCTATCTCATGGCCTGTGTTGCCGACCAGATTATCGCTGCACCCTTTGCCATTGTCGGGTCTATAGGCGTTGTGGCCCAGTTACCCAACTTCAATCGATTACTAAAAAGTCACAACATCGATTACGAACAGTTCACAGCCGGTGAATACAAACGCACCATTACCCTGTTTGGAGAAAATACAGACAAGGCTCGCAACAAAATGCACGAGGAGTTGCAGCAAACCCACGATTTATTCAAGGACTATATCACCCGCTGCCGACCTGTGGTAAATATCGACCAGGTGGCTACCGGTGAACATTGGTTTGCCAGTCATGCCATAGAATTTAATCTGGTGGATAAGCTGCAAACCAGTGACAGCTTCCTGCTTGAACAACGCCAGAAAAAGGATATGATCGGTGTCCAATACACCATTAAACCACCGTTACAGGAACGCTTGGGTATGCTGGGACAATCGCTGCTAGAGCGTCTTCAAGGCTCTAGTGATGAAGCCCTGCAAAGCCGCTTGCCATGATTCTGGGATTGCCAGGCAAGCAACCGCACATCCACAATAGCTGTTTCGTTGCTAATAACGCCAGTATCATCGGTTCCGTACATCTTGGCAAACACTGCTCGGTCTGGTTCGGTGCAGTCATCCGTGCAGACAACGACCTCATCGATATCGGTGATGAATGCAACATCCAGGATGGTGTAGTCGTGCATACGGACCCGGGACTACCGATGAGCCTGGGCCCCAGGGTTACCGTTGGTCATCAGGCCATGCTGCATGGTTGTCAGATCGCTTCTGGCAGCCTGATCGGCATTCATAGCAGCGTACTCAATGGCGCCCGTATCGGCCACCATTGCCTGGTTGGTGCCGGTGCGCTCATCACAGAAAATAAAGTTTTTGAGGACAACTCTCTCATCCTCGGCGCCCCTGCCAGAAAAGTAAGAGAACTGACTGTACCGGAAATTCAGCAACTTGATGATGCTGCATCCGAATATGTCCGAAAAATTGCACTATATCGTTAGTCCATAATAAATCCGTGATTCTCTCTTTGGCCCGTGATGCTCTCTTTAGAATAAGATCGTGATGGACATGTTGCACTGCAATATGGCATTCTTATACACATGATTGAACGATTATCCGAACCGGCTACTGCCTCAATGTGGTGCCGGAAAATGCGAACACAAGGCCTTCAAATTGGTCTTGTACCCACTATGGGTGCATTGCATGAAGGTCACCTCTCCCTGGTTAGAAGGGCCCTGCAGGAAAATGACCGGGTATGCGCGAGTATTTTTGTTAATCCATTGCAATTTAATGAACACAGTGATTTATTGTCTTACCCGCTCAGTCCGGACCAGGACGTTCAGCTTCTTGACAGGATTGGCTGCCATATGGTTTTTTTCGGTACTCTTGATGCCTTTTTCCCACAGTTAAAGCCTGAACAAATACCCATGCAGGAGCCAGGTCCTTACAGCCTGGGACTTGAGGGTGACAGCCGACCCGGCCATTTCGCAGGCGTAGCCACTATCGTCAAGCGTTTGTTTGAAGTAACAAAACCCAGTCGTACCTATTTTGGTGAAAAAGATTTTCAGCAATCACTGGTGGTGCGAGATCTGGCCAGAAAAATGGGCTATCCTGAGGTTGTGGTCTGCCAAACCTCCCGGGAACCTGGTGGCCTGGCCCGATCATCTCGCAACCGAGGGCTCGATGATATTCAGCGACGCCATGCCCGTTGTCTGTCTGTAGCCTTGCGTTGTACCCGCAGCGCTTGGCAAGCGGGTGAACGTGACGCACAAATACTGGAATCCTTGCTTTGGGAAAGCCTTGATAACGCCGGTGTTGAGATTGTTTATGCTACGCTTCGTGATCCGGATCAATGGACAAAACAAGCCCCCAAAGGGTACCTCGTCAGAGCACAAGCATTGGTCGCAGCACGCATCGGCGGCATTCGCTTAATTGACAATATGCGCCTGGATTCTACTGCCGAACTGGATAGTGGTGATTCAGAAAGCTCTCGCCAGGCGATCGGTTAAATCACACCTTGTTCCCGCAATTTGGCAATTGCCTCGGTATCAAGACCGAGCACGGACTGTAGCACTACATCGCTATCCTGACCCAGTTTAGGTGGCGATAGAGAATAACGTACCGGTGTGGCACTGAACTTCAAGGGATTTGCGACCATCTTGATCTCACCACCGGCTGCGTCGGAATAAGGTATGGAAATCACCATTTTCCGATGTTGTACCTGAGGGTCGGCAAAAGCCTGATCTACCGTGTTGACGGGACCGCAGGGGACCTCTAACCGGTTCAAACCTTGAATCCAGTATTCTGATGGCTTGACGATGAGCCGCTCACACAGTAACGGATGCAGCTGCTGACGATGTTTGACCCTTAGCATATTACTGATAAAGCGCGTATCTTGAGCCAAACGCTCTGCCCCGATGAACTGACATAGTCGGGAAAATTGTCGGTCATTACCAACTGCCAAGGCCATATGCCCATCCGCCACAGGGAAGATATCATAAGGTACGATGCTGGGGTGGCCATTGCCAAAACGTTCCGGTTTTTGACCACTGAGCAAATAACTGGAACCAACATTAGCCAGCCAGGCCAGTTGCGTATCCAGTAAAGCCACATCAATATATTGCCCCTGACCGGTGATATCACAATGCCGTATGGCCGCCTGAATCGCCACCGTTGCATACATACCACACATGATGTCGGCAATGGCTACCCCGGTTTTACTAGGCGCTGCATCCACTGGCCCACCAAGACTCATGAGACCACCCATGGCCTGCACCAGAAAATCATAACCGGGACGCTGTGCATACGGGCCATCCTGCCCGAAACCACTGATTGAGCAATAAACCAATTCCTTATGATTATCTTGTAACCTATTATAATCAAGATTGAATTTTGCCATTGTTCCAACCTTGAAGTTTTCAATGACCACGTCGCTGCGTAGTGCCAATTGGCGCAGTAAAGATTGCCCGTCAGACACTGATAAATCGATCGTTAAGGAGCGCTTATTGCGATTGGCGGCCAGATAATATGCGCTTTCAGTGGTATTCCGACCTTGAGCATCGACCACGAAAGGCGGACCCCAGCAACGTGTGTCATCGCCTTTGCCTGGTTGCTCAACCTTGATAACCTCGGCCCCAAGATCTCCAAGTAACTGCGTACAAACCGGCCCGGCCAAAACCCTCGACAGGTCCAGAATCCGCAACCCTGTCAGTGGACCGGGACTACATTGCTCAACATTCATCAAGTTTTCTTGGGAATTTTCCAGAAAGATTTACCCGAGAATTTTCTTGAGAATCCAAATTAGACACCCAGCCCAACCCTTGGATTAAACGGCATTTCCTTGGCCATCGAATGAAATAGAGTTTTGCGCTTCTCCGTATCGGCTGGGGGCACATGCACCTCCAAAACCGCAATAAAGTCCCCCGGTTTCGGGGAGGGAATTCCGCGGCCTCGCAAGCGTAGTTTACAGCCACTGGCAGAACCGGCCGGCACCTTGAGTTGCACCTTGCCCATAGGTGTAGGCACCGTGATACTGGCCCCGAGGGCGGCCTCCCAAGGGGTCACCGGTAGATTCAGATAAACATCACGTCCATCCACCTGGTACCACGCGTGTGGTGCTATTTCTACTTCCAGATACAGATCTGCTGCCCGTGCACCATGCCTGCTGCCACCCTGACCGGCCAGGCGAATCTTCTGTCCCGACAATATCCCCTTGGGGATTCGTACCTTAACCGTTTTTATAGAGCCCGATCGCCCTCCCCGCCTATCATTGGTCAGCCCCTGGAGTTCAATCATCCGGGAAGCACCACGATAGGTATCTTCCAGGTTAATACGTATTTTGGCTTGCTGTGCAGTATTCATTGATTGCTGATTCGTACCTTGGCGACTTCTGGATTGACCGCGACCACCACCAAACATCGACTCAAAAAAATCACTGAAATCACCACCATGAATACCCCTGAAGCCCCCATTGGCGCCACCACTGGAAAAACCCGAAGCCTGCTGCTGCCATCCAGGTGGAGGCCGAAAATCCTGTCCTGATTGCCAGTTTGATCCTAACTGATCATAGGCGGCACGTTTGTCCGAATCTTTGAGCACTTCGTAAGCCTCACCTACAGATTTGAAGCGATCTTCCGCATTCACCTCTTTACTGACATCAGGATGATACTTACGCGCAAGCTGGCGGTAGGCACGCTTGATATCACTTTGAGAAGCGCTCCTTTTTACCCCAAGAATGTCGTAATAATCTTTATATTTCAACCTGCAACCTCAAAAACCGATAAAATCAATACCCAATAATCGAGAACCTGGCTTCAGAGTATTTATTGGGGCATTAGCTCTAAAACTCAAGACCAGCATTCATTACAAGCATCTGAATATACAATACACTCTTGAAAAGGTAGGTAGAACATGCAGCAAGCCTGGCAAATTTTTTTACGTCAACAGCTAACGAATCACCACCCGCTGGACGCGACGGACAATACCATTTTCAACCTGGGAGCGGAAGCGCTGTTCCATATCCATGGCGGTGATGCCGAAGATTTCTTACAATCCCAGCTCAGTAATGACCTGCGCGATATCACCACCGATAAAGGCCAACTAAGCTGTTATTGCAATCCAAAAGGCCGCATTATTGCCTTGCTGCGTTGTTATCCCGCCCATGACGGAGGGAGCATAGGCAATAAGCCGTCGGGGTATTATCTGCTGTTGCCTGAGTCTGTGGCTGAAACCGTACACCAGCGACTCAGTCTGTACCGCATGCGGGCAAACGTCACCATCGACAACACAACAAAAATGGTTCATTTTGGAGCCATGGGTACTCTGGTCAGCCACTGGCTGGAACAACACGATCTACTTCCTGACGTAGCAGCGTACAGCTGCATAGCCACCGCAGCCACCCAAGTCGTCCGCATTGGCATTCACCGATATGACATCATGGCCTCTCCAGAACATGCCATCGCACTATGGCAGGAACTGGGAACACTCTGTCAAATAGCCGATACGCGGTATTGGCGCTACATTAACATTCTCGCGGGCCTCCCCTGTGTTCATAAACACTCAAGTGAACTCTTTATCCCGCAAATGTTGAATCTTGATCTCCTTGATGCCATCAGTTTCAGTAAGGGCTGTTATCCGGGACAAGAAATCATCGCCAGAATGCATTATCTGGGACGTAACCGGCAACGTATGCTGCACTATTTCAGCAAAGTCGGAGCACAGATTAGTACCGGAATGGCGATATATGGAAACGAAAAAAGCCTCAAGGTCGGCACCATTGTCGACGCTATGGACAACGCCGATGGTAGTTGCCAATTACTGGCCACCATTAAACTGGACTATGTAGATCAAACACTCCATGCCGGCTCAGCACAAGGTCCCGAACTGCAACCACGTTCCTTGCCCTATACGATCCCCGAGCTACAACCTCAGTAACCACCAAGGTAGCTGTCCGGCAACTATTTAGCGCATTCATCTTTTGTCCCATTACGGCTTTTGTCCCATTACGGCGTTATTTTCGTACTCGAATGCTCACATTCTCCGTGCCAACATGCCTGGTACTGAACCAAAATCTAAACACGCTGAAGAGTTACGTGCCCGATTACTTATCCGCAGAAATCAGTTGATAAAAGGTTTCCCCGGGTCGAATCAGTCCCAAACGGCTGCGTGCGAGTTCTTCCATTGCCGCATTTCCGGTCTGCAGGTCAGACACTTCTGCAGCCAAACTCTGGTTCTGCTGTGCCATTTGCAGATTCCGGGCCATGAAATCCTGCTCCCGTCCACGCAATTCCCGCCATTCAAGTACCCCACCCTTGCCCAGCCAGAAGGCCCACTGCAGCAACAGCAAAGCCAGCATCAAAAAACTCATTAATAATCTACCCGATCGCATCGGCACGTAGTCTAGCACATCGCTTTCAAACGCCGTTACGAAATACCTGGCGGCCCGGGAAAAAAGCAGCAGATCCCAATGCTTCTTCAATTTGTAACAGGCGATTGTATTTAGCAACCCGTTCGGAACGGCACAGGGAACCCGTCTTAATCTGACCGGCACCGGTCGCCACTGCCAGATCCGCAATCGTTGTATCCGTGGTCTCACCAGAACGATGCGATATCGTAACCGTGTACTGGTTATCCTGCGCCAGGCGAATCGCATCGAGAGTCTCGGTTAATGTGCCGATCTGGTTCAATTTGATGAGCACTGAATTGGCGACTCCTTCATCGATACCACGTTGCAAGAGGGCGGTATTGGTAACAAACAGATCATCCCCGATCAGTTGCACACGCGAACCCAGTCGATCCGTCAGTAGTTTCCAGCCCAGCCAATCCTCTTCACCCATACCATCTTCGATGGAGATAATCGGGTATCGGTCCACCCAATCAGCCAGGTAGTCAACGAATTCACTGGGAGAATAGTGACTCCCTGCAGCTGCCAGATGATACTGCCCATGTTCGACAAATGCCGAACTGGCAGTATCCAGTGCAATCCAAACCTGCTCGCCTGCCCTGTAACCGGCCTTTTCAATTGCCTCAAGAATAAGTTCAATCGCATCGGCTTGAGAATCCAGATCCGGAGCAAACCCACCCTCATCTCCGACACCGGTATTGAGCCCCCGTTCCATTAACACCTTTTTAAGACAATGAAAGATTTCCACACCACTACGCAAGGCATCGGTAAAGCAGTCAAAGCCCGCTGGCACGATCATGAATTCCTGAAAATCCAATGAATTTTCTGCGTGTGCCCCACCATTAAGGATATTCATATGTGGCACCGGCAGGGATAATCTTTGCTTTTGCTGTAAATACAGGAAAAAAGGCTGCTGGTTATGCCTGGCATAGGCTCTGGCCACGGCCAGTGACACGCCGAGCAGTGCATTGGCACCAAGGCGGCTTTTGTTTGGCGTGCCGTCAAAGGCAATCAAATATTCGTCCAGGGCCGCTTGGTCAGACCCATCTCTACCCTTTAATGCTTTGCCAAGCTCATCATTAACATGAGCAACAGCCTGCAGTACACCCTTGCCTTGATACACGGCAGGATCATGGTCGCGCAACTCCAAGGCCTCATTAACACCGGTTGAAGCTCCCGACGGTACCGAGTTAGTTCCATGGCTGCCATCACTTAACCGTACATCGACTTGTAGGGTCGGATTGCCTCGGGAATCCAGGATTTGGCGAGCCTGTATTTGACTGATTTTAGTCATGATTTATATCTCTCCGGTAGTTCAGATGTAACAGATCAATCTTTATCAGGTCTTCAAGAAGTTCCTGCATTTTCTGTAACGGCCAGGCATTGGGTCCATCACTCAGTGCCTGGTCAGGTTCAGGGTGTGTTTCCATGAATAAGCCATTGACCCCGGCAGCCACTGCAGCCCTGGCCAGCAATGGGATAAATTCCCGTTGCCCATCGGATGATCCACCCTTGCCTCCAGGCAACTGTACAGAATGTGTGGCATCAAAAACAACGGCGCAGGCATTCTGGCGCAGTATGGCCAAAGAGCGCATGTCAACAATCAGATTATTATAACCGAAGCAACTACCCCGTTCGCACACCATCAGCTGCTGCGCTCCAGCACTGCGGGCCTTTTCAACCACATGCAACATATCAGCAGGTGCCAGAAACTGCCCTTTCTTGATGTTCACCGGTTTGCCGCTGGCCGCCGCTGCCTGAAGTAAATCAGTCTGGCGACATAAAAACGCCGGTATTTGTAAGATGTCGACGCGTTCTGCAACCAGCTCGACCTCGGCAACACTATGCACGTCTGTCAATACCGGTACCGCTAACTGCCGGCGAATGTCTGATAATACCTGCAGCCCCGCTTCCAAACCCGGTCCTCGATGCGCGTGTACCGAGGTTCGATTCGCCTTGTCATAGGAAGCCTTGAAAATAAAATCGATCCCCAAGTGCTGGGTGATTTCTTTAAGTTTACTGGCTACACGAAACGCAAGTGCTTCTGACTCCAGCACACAGGGCCCGGCGATAAGAAAAAAAGGTGGCGAGCGGTCGGCTCGAAAATCCAGATGATGACTATTCACTGTCAGTAAATTACTCATTTTTCTCCTGGAAGCTGTCCCTTTCTGGCGGCCAGAATATAGCTACTGAATAACGGGTGTCCCAAGCGTGGTGTTGAAGTAAATTCCGGATGAAACTGGCAAGCTACAAACCAGGGATGATTGGGCAACTCGATCATCTCTACCAGACCATCCCTGGAATCGCCAGAGAAAACCAGACCAAATTGTTGCAAAGAATCTCGATAACCATTGTTGAATTCGTAGCGATGACGATGCCGTTCACGAATGCAGTCTTGTTGATAGATCGTTCTGGCAAGAGTGTTTTTTTGCAGGCTGCATTCCTGACCACCGAGCCGCATCGTGCCACCGATATCCATATCTTCCGTTCGTTTTTCGGTACAACCACTGGATTGTGTCCACTCGGTCACCAGTGCAATCACCGGGTCCTTGCAGGCAGGAGCAAATTCTGTACTGTTCGCCTCCTGCATATTGGCTACATTGCGGGCAAATTCAATGACTGCGACCTGCATACCCAAACATATCCCTAAATAGGGTATACCGTGCTTGCGGGCATAATGTACGGCAGCGATCTTACCTTCGATACCGCGTTTTCCAAATCCGCCAGGTACCAAAATGGCATCGGCTGTCGTCAGTTCATCAACCCCATTTTGCTCCAGTAATTCAGAATCAACATACCGGATACGAATCCGGGTACGGGTTTGAATACCCGCATGAATCAATGCTTCAGAGAGTGACTTGTAGGATTCGGTCAACCCAACATACTTGCCAACCAGCGCCACCGTCACTTCCGCATCAGGTTGATCCACACCCAGCTCAACTTTCTGCCAATCACTCAGGTCAGCAGCAGGCAATCGCAATCCCAATTGCTCGACAACGATATCATCCAATTTCTGTTCATTAAAAATTCGCGGAATCCGGTAAATAGAGTCCGAGTCGTAGGCGGAAATGACTGCTCTTTCAGGAACATTGGTAAATAGCGATATTTTTTTCCTGGCGGATAAAGCGAGTGGCTGTGTTGAACGACAGATCACGATGTCTGGCTGAATTCCGATACTGCGCAATTCCTTGACTGAATGCTGGGTTGGCTTAGTCTTGATTTCATCGGCCGTGGCGATATAGGGGACCAACGTCAAATGGATAAAGAGACAGGTCATGGCGCCATATTCGATACGCATCTGGCGAATGGCCTCAAGAAACGGCAAAGACTCAATGTCCCCGACTGTGCCACCGATTTCCACCAATGCGACATCCGCTCCTTTGGCACCGGCACGAATTCCCACCTTCATCTCGTCAGTGATATGAGGAATAACCTGAACGGTACCGCCGAGATAATCACCATGGCGTTCCTTGCGGATCACCCGTTCATAGATCTGGCCCGTGGTAAAATTGTTGCGCCGACCGGTTGTGGTATTCACAAAACGCTCATAATGGCCCAAATCCAGGTCGGTCTCAGCACCATCATCAGTGACAAATACCTCCCCATGCTGAAATGGACTCATGGTTCCAGGATCAACATTGATGTAAGGATCGAGCTTCATCAGAGTGACCCGCAGGCCCCGCGCCTCCAGGAGTGCCCCTAATGAAGCTGCGGTAATCCCTTTGCCGAGCGAGGACACCACCCCGCCGGTGATGAAGATATAACGAGTATTCATCGCATTTGCCTGATACACAATGGATTGTTGTTCATGTCAACTCACAATAAGCAGCCTGAACGAGACAAACAGGCCAGGAAAATCAAAGACATTTTCGCAAAACGATCAGATTCTGCAAAACCTTAAAGAGGGCAATAGAGGGAGTGTTGCACTACCAACGCCGCCCATTGCGGACGGCTGAACAGCATATCAAAAGTGAACCACAGTCACAATCATCTATCCAGATAAAACTACTACGTACGGGAAAATCATCCTTTTGGAGCCTTCATCATTGCCCTGGCCCAATGCAAGCTCACAGCCAACTCAGGGCTATCCACCTGCCAACTATCAGCGACCCACAAATCGGCCACGGCGACCAACTCATCTTCTACATATAACAAAGGCATCAGTCCACGCTCCCAGGGTGGAATGGCGAACCGTTGAAAAAGTCCTTTCAAGTAACGCCGATGACCGCACCAGTGTATGCTTTCCCCGCCACAGCGAAAGCGTATTTCATAGCCGGCTTCACAGATACGCAAACCACCTTCGGTAGTCAACTCTCCAGACAATACAATTTCTGAAGATTCTGCTTGCCGGTTCCCGGGAAAATGAACCGGACTCAGTGGTGCGGGTACATCCGGTAGCTGCGCCAGCAGGTGCAAGTGCTCACGATAACGTCGGCAGCTGTACCATCCCAGCTGTAACAAGCCGGATTGTTGTCCTGCACTAACTAATCGATCGATCGTCTGTTGCTGGCGGGTAGTTGGTGCCTGGCCGAGTGCATTACGAACCCAATACCGCAGCAAATTGGCTCTACGGGGTATACTCAAGGACCTTAGTAGCTGACAATCCAGCACCGCAGCTACGGCATAGTGACTATGGGCATCCGCAGATGCCGAGCTAAGATCGGCTTGTGCAATTTCATCGAGCAAACGACCTGTCTGTGTCATATGGCTGGCCACTCGTGCCAGCACCCGATCGACGCCGGGACGCATCTGACGCATTAGCGGTATAATACGATGGCGTACGCAATTTCGATCATAACGAATATCCGTATTGGATGGATCTTCCAGCCATTCCAGGCCTTGATCATCGGCGTAAACCTGAAGTTGCTGCCTGGGAAGCGACAGAAATGGTCGCAAGATCAGATTATTCTCCATGCGTGAAACAGCCTGCATGGCGGCCAACCCGGCCACACCACTGCCCCGGATTAAGCGTAGCAACACCGTTTCAGCCTGATCCTGCTGATGATGGCCGACAACAATGTAGCATCCATCATTGAGCTTGGCCAACGCTCGATAGCGCGCAGTTCTTGCCACTGCCTCCAGTCCGCTGCCTTGTGCGGCAAGAGGAGACAATCGAGCTGATCTGAAATGCACACCCAAATCGGCGGCTACCCATTGGCAATGTTTGCACCATTGTCCGGAATGAGGGTGCAGCCCATGGTCGATGTGCAACGCGGTTACGTATACAGAATGAACAGCCTGCAAGCACACACACAGGTGCAGCAGCACCGTCGAATCCAGTCCGCCACTGAACGCAACCCCGAGTGCTTCACCCTTCTTTACCCCACAAGTCTGCAGCCACAACCACAGCCCATCAGGATCAATATTCGTGAGCGTGTTCGAGTTCAGGCACCAATCTCCTCAAAACTACCATACTCAAGCAATCGCTGGTAACGTTTGTCCAGGAGCTCATCAAGCTCCAACGCCTGTAGTTGTTGCAATTCTTCGAGAACAGCCACCTGGATGGTATCAGCCATCTCGCGAACATTACGGTGTGCACCACCAAGTGGTTCAGGAAGTACACGATCAACCAGTCCATGAGCCAACAGATCATGACTGGTAATCTTCATTGCCTCGGCCGCAGTTTGTGCCTTACTTGCATCTTTCCATAAAATCGAAGCACAGCCTTCAGGAGAAATGACTGAATAGACTGCATATTCAAGCATCAGTAATCGATCACAAACGCCAATAGCGAGTGCACCACCAGAGCCTCCCTCACCGACAACAATACTGACAATCGGTGTTCGCAACCGAGATAACAGCTGCAGACAGACAGCAATTGATTCACTCTGCCCGCGCTCTTCAGCCACAATGCCCGGATAGGCTCCCGGTGTATCAATCAGAGTCACCAATGGCAACTGAAATCGTTCTGCTAATTTCATTAAGCGCTGTGCCTTGCGATAGCCCTCCGGTTTGGGCATACCAAAATTATGTCGCAATTTATCCCTGGTTTCACGACCCTTTTGATGGCCAAGTACCACCACAGAGATACCACCCAAACATGCCAGCCCGCCAATGATTGCTGGATCATCTGCGAACATTCTATCGCCTTTGAGTTCCCGA
>VAOU01010327.1_pt1 | contig 14517 bp, 15 predicted proteins | sample 3393871 | NCBI WGS metagenome assembly VAOU01 (sample SAMN08290440, study PRJNA428436) | hydrothermal vent metagenome | isolation source: Deep-sea hydrothermal vent chimney | place: Atlantic Ocean: South-mid Altantic Ridge | depth 1820 m m
AAAAGTCGAGGGGACAGATTATTACTGCGTCGTTTGACCGCTGGCCATGCTATAAAGAAAAGGCAAGGTCCTTCGTTTCTCTCAGGACGACGAGACGAAGCGCTTAACACTATGTCGTCTGACCATGCGCCCCCTTATCTTGCGCAAGGGCGCGGCGTTTATCCACGTCGGTGTTCACCGCGCTGATAGCCCTTGCGATAATATCACTGTTTTCATCCAGTAGTTTTTTAGAGAGACGGGCGGTGACGCCCAGCGCGATCAAAGCCTCCCAGCCAGCCATATGATGAAGCCAGAGGGAAGCCTTGCCTGTGTCGTAAGCCGCTCCCAGAACCGGGACAGCCAGAAACGAAACTATGGAGACCATTATCCAGGGGAAAAGAGACGCTTTAAATTTTTTGGTTCGATAATAATCCTCTGAGTCCACAAGTTTATCAACGGCGGCGTTTTTCACAATTGAGCCTGTGGAGATAAAATAAAACATCAAGATGGTAAGACTTAAAACGGACGAAAGAGAGGAGAGAACGCCCACCAAAGCATGGGCCGGGAAAAAACCGGGAATGGCGCCGGTTATGTAGCCGAGACCAAGAGCGGCCAGGATAAAGGCCAGGTTAAAAACAAGGTACAGATAAAGAAATTTCGCCATGTAATCGCCTCTTTTAAGCGTCGGGCTTGATACTCATTTTGATAAAACCGCCCACATGATATAAAATGCTCAATATCGGACTTCCGATAGGGGGCTTATATGCGCTTTACATTAAAACACATTAAACGATGGACGACCTGAAACCGTTACGCGCTAAAATCGACAAAATCGACGAGAAGATTGTAAAACTGTTAAACCGGCGGGCGGGTCTTGGCAAAGAAATCGCCGCCGTTAAAAACAAAACATCTACTCCCGTCTTCCTCCCCGCGCGCGAGAAAGCGATCCTCGACCGTATAGACAAGCTTAACTGCGGCCCCCTGTCCAACAACTCCGTCGGTCATGTGTTCCGTGAAATTTTCTCTGCGACCCGGTCAGTTGAAAAAGCCATAAAAGTGGCGTGCCTGGGCCCGGCTGGATCGTTTTCGCATCTGGCGGCCATCGATTATTTCGGGTCATCCACCAAACAGGTTTTAAAAACCAGCTTTGACGCGGTTTTCTCCGATGTAGAGCGCGGGATCGTAGACTACGGGTTAGCGCCTATTGAAAATACGATAGAGGGAACTGTGGGACAGACGCTGGATCTTTTAATCGACTCCCCGGTGAAAATTTTCGCTGAAACGTATTACGAAATACATCTGAACCTTTTATCGAAAGCCTCGAAACCAGAAAAGATCAAAACCTTGTTCACCCACTACATGCCGCTTGGGCAGTGCCGGGGATGGATAAGCCGTAACCTGCCCAAAGCGAGGATCATAGAAACGTCATCGTCGGCTGAAGCGGCGATAAAGGCGAAAAAGAGCGCCACGGCTGGCGCCATAGGGGCATATGAAGCGGCGCGGATTTACGGGCTTGATATACTGGCTGAAAAGATCGAGGAGCGGGCGGGCAACCAGACCCGCTTTCTTATCATCTCCACGAAAGAATCGCCTGAAGCCGGGGCGGATAAAACGTCCATACTCTTCTCGATAAACGACGAGTCTGGCGCGCTCCATAAAATCTTGCGCCCTTTCGCAGTCAAAAAACTGAACCTTTCGAAAATCCAGTCGCGCCCCGGCCCGGAGAGGAAATGGAAGTATGTTTTTTTCGTCGATTTCGACGGGCGCCAGCAAAGCGCGGAGGCTGTCTGGGGGTTCAAACAGATAAAACCTCAAACCCTGTTTTTCAAATCTCTCGGCTCCTATCCCTCGGCCAGGGCAGTAAAGTGACTATGACAAACGCCCTGCCTTGCAAGTCCAGCTACTTTACCAAAGATTAAATCGATGAAACCTCTATTCGAGCGGGTTGTAATCGCAGGCGTCGGGTTGATAGGCGGATCGCTGGCGCTGGCAGGAAAAAAAGCGGGAATTTTCAAAACGGTCATTGGGGTTGGCCGGGGAAAAGCCAACCTCGACAAAGCCCTCACACTTGGTGTGGTGGACGAAGCCACGACAGATTTAGGCATGGCGGTTCGCGGGGCCGATCTGTTTTTCGCGGCTGTCCCTGTCGAGTCTGTAATCGATGTCTGCCTTAAAGCGGCGGACGGCATGAAAACAGGCTGTATCATCACCGATGGCGGCTCTGTAAAAAAGAAAATAGTTGAAGAATTACAACTACGCCTTCCTTCTTCTGTCCGGTTTGTAGGCGGTCACCCGGTGGCCGGCTCGGAAAAATCTGGCGCCAGGTCTGCGGACGAGTCTCTTTTTAAAAACAGGTACACGATCCTTACACCCACGCCGTCCACCGATCCGCAGGCTGTCGATCTTGTCCGCGATATGTGGAAAGCGGCAGGCTCCGACGTTGTGGAGATGAGGGCGGATGAGCATGACGAGGTCATGGCGATGATAAGCCATCTGCCCCATTTCGCCGCCTATGCGCTCGTGGACGCTGTCGTCAAAGCCGACGGCTCCGGCCTTATGCGAAGGTTCGTGGCGGGCGGATTTAAGGATACAACCAGGATAGCCTCCTCCGATCCGCAAATGTGGCGCGATATTTTTTCCATGAATAAAGAGCGGCTGATAGAATCGATCAATACGTTCGAGCGAAGCCTGTCGGAGCTAAAGCAGATGGTGGAAAAAAACAATTTCGACGGGTTGAAAGCAAGACTTGATAAGATCAGATCGACCCGCCTCAAAATGGACGACCATTGCGGATGATCTTTTAGAGGTTCCCTTAGATGATAAAGCCTGATCTTCCCGATAATTTCATTGTGGCAATCGACGGCCCGGCAGGCTCCGGCAAATCGACGCTGGCAAAACGCCTGGCCGAAAAGATCGACGGCGTGATGATAGACACCGGCGCCATGTACAGAGCGGTAACTGCAAAGGCGCTTGATCTGAACATCGACCCGGCGGATGAAAAAGCGGTGGGCAAGATCGCCGAATCGATAGCAATTCAGTTCAATAAAGAGGGGCAAACCCGGAAGATCATGGTTGATGGATCGGATTTTACCGCGAGGATAAGAGATAACGACGTAAACGAGAGCGTATCGAAGGTTGCTGTATATCCCGCTGTTCGGCGGCGGATGGTGGCCCTGCAAAGGAAAATGGGAGGAAAAGGCCGGATCGTGATGGAGGGAAGGGATATAGGCAGTAACGTATTCCCGGACGCCAGGTTCAAGTTTTTTCTCGTCGCCGACGAACAAGTGAGAGCCCGAAGGCGTATGCTTGAGATGAGCCAGGCGGGGATAGAGGTGTCGCTTAAGCAGGTAATGGAAAATATCAAAACGAGGGATAAAACAGACAGCGAGCGAAAAGACGCTCCGCTCGTAAAGCCGCCCGGAGCCGTAGAAATAGACACAGGTCATTTGAATATTGACGAGGTGTTGGCAAGAATGATACAGTTTCTCGTTTCAGGTGGTGGGCAAGCCGCCTGACGCGTCCCTTTGTCCGGGCCGTGAAAACCGAATAAGGAAGGAATCTATACAACTTGAGTAGAGTAAAACAAGATGATTACATCGACGAAGATCAGGTCGATGACAATTTCGAGACAATCGGTCAGGACGCTGTTGCGAAAAGCGAGTTCGAAACCCTTATCAACGAAAGTCTTCTTTCCTTCAAACAAGGAGAAATCACCACAGGCACCATAGTCAGAAAAAGCGGCGATCTGGTGATTGTGGATATTGGTTTTAAAAGCGAAGGCGTAATCCAGATCAGCGAGTTCGGCAGGCTCGCCGCCGACCTTAAGGTTGGAGACCGGGTAGACGTGCTCCTTGAGAAAAACGAAGACGCCGAAGGAAGGGTTGTTCTGTCCAAAGAGAAGGCGGACAAAATCCGTGTCTGGGAGGACATGGCCAAAAAATATGAAAATGACGAGATCATAGAAGGCGTTGTCATATCGAAAATCAAAGGCGGAGTAACGGTGGACATCGGTCTTAAGGCCTTCCTTCCCGGCTCCCAGATCGATCTCAGGCCGATCAAGAATCTCGACAGGCTAATCGGAGAGGCTTTCAAATTTAAAATCATCAAGATGAACAAAAAGCGGGGAAATATTGTCTTGTCCCGCAGGATATTGCTCGAAGAAGAGCGTAAAATAAACAAAGAAAGCACACTGGCCCAACTCCAGGAGGGATCCATGGTGGAGGGCATTGTAAAGAACATAACCGATTATGGAGCGTTTATCGACCTGGGCGGAATCGACGGGCTTTTGCATATTACCGACATGTCGTGGGGCCGCGTGAACCATCCTTCCGAAATATTCTCCATTGGGGACACGGTTAATGTCATGGTCTTAAAATTCGACAAAGAAACCGAGCGTGTCTCGCTGGGCTTCAAGCAGACCACCCCCGATCCGTGGAGCGTAGCAAAGGAAAAATACAAACCAGAGACACAGGTTTCAGGAAAAGTCGTCTCCATAACAGATTACGGCGCATTCGTAGAGCTCGAAGAGGGGATCGAAGGCCTCGTACACATATCGGAAATGACCTGGAACAAGCATATACGCCATCCAGCCAAGCTTGTCGCCATAGACGAAATGGTAGAGGCGGTTGTGCTGGCGATCGACATAGAAAAGAAACGCATTTCGCTAGGTATGAAGCAGTTGGGCGAAAACCCGTGGGAAAGCATAGAGGGGAAATATCCGGTAAACACCATCGTCGAGGGCAGGGTCAGGAACGTGGCGGAATTCGGAGCTTTCGTGGAGCTGGAGGAAGGCGTGGACGGCCTTATTCATGTCTCCGACATGAGCTGGGTGCAGAAAATCAGGCACCCGTCTGAGATACTGAAAAAAAGAGACAAGGTGCGGTGTATCGTTCTAAATATCGATAAAGACTCCGAAAGGCTTTCCCTGGGACTCAAACAGCTTGAGAAAGATCCGTGGGACGATGTCGAGGAAAAATATCCTGTGGGCTCCGAGGTAAAATGTAAAGTAGTGAAGATCACGAATTTTGGCGCTTTCGCAGAAATTGAAAACGGCATAGAAGGCCTCATCCATGTATCCCAGCTGTCCACAAATAAAGTCGTAAATCCACGCACGGCAGTGCGGGCGGATCAGAAAGTAACGGCCAAAGTTATCAAGGTTGATTTGCCGAACCGCAAAATAGGGCTTTCCGTCAAGGCTTTTCTCGAAGGACTCTCACCTGAGGATGTGGAGCGCGAGTTGCGCGCCATGGAGGAAAACGCGGCTATACGAGATGATGAGCAGAGCGTCCCGGAAAAGGAGGCCGGCCATGATGAATCAGCCCCCGGCGAGGCGGCGGTCTCTGATAAGCCGGTCGAGACGGCCATAGAAAAAGAAGACAAAACAGCAGAAGATAATTCGTAGGGCCTCTTTTTCTTTTTTTCCTGGCGCATTAAACTAGGGGTATTGCGATGACCCGGACCAAAAGTAGATTCCGGTCGGCGTTTTTTATTCTGCTTTTCCTGATGATCGTCGGTGGCCTTTTTATAGCGGCCCTGTCCTATCTTCTTTTCCCATCCGACGACGGAATCCTGGCAACGACACTATCAAGCAATAAAATCGCTATCGTCAGGATCAAAGGCGTGATCCTCGATAGTGAACACACAATAAATCAGATTCGCCGATGGACAAAGGACGAAGATGTCAAGGCCATCATTCTGCGCATCAACAGCCCCGGCGGCGCGGTGGCCCCTTCCCAGGAAATTTACAGCGAAGTGATAAAAGCCTCAAAGACAAAGCCTGTGATAACCTCCATGGGAACCGTGGCCGCGTCGGGCGGATACTACATAGCCGCCGCCAGCGCGCGTATAATAGCCGACCCTGGAACCCTTACCGGCTCAATAGGCGTGATAATGATGTTTTCCAATTTCCAGAAACTCATGGATAAAATAGGGCTCAAATCGGTGGTTTTAAAAAGTGGAAAGTTCAAGGACACCGGCTCGCCCTACAGGCCTTTCACTGAAGATGACCGGGAATTACTGCAGGGAGTTATCAGCAGTATATATACCCAGTTTATCACCGACGTGGCCAGCGGCCGGAGCATGGATATCGACGAAGTGCGTAAGCTTGCGGATGGGCGCGTTTACACAGGAGAGCAGGCCCTGGAAAACGGACTTGTAGATCAGCTTGGAACTATGCGGGACGCCATCGACATCGCGGCGAAAATGGCTGATATGAAAGCCGAGCCGGTCATTGTGGAGGATAAAGGGGAGCCTGGCTTTTTAAAGTGGCTGTTAGGCGATGAGCTGGGCATGAAAATTCCGGGAACAGCAGGCCTGTCCAGCGGTGTTTACTATATGTGGCCCTCCTGGTAATTAATGAGCCGTCAATCCACTTTCCTCGTTTTTCTTTTTGCTCTCACCTGTTTCAGAATCGCCTATTCAGGCTGGTTCGAGCTTTCTTTAGACGAAGCCTACTACTGGATATGGTCGCGAAGCCTCGATTTCAGTTATTACGACCATCCGCCAATGGTCGCCTACATGATAGCTCTGGCCGGTTTATTGGGCGAGTCGGAGCGCTTTGTCCGGGCGCCAGCCGTTTTGTGCGCGACTGGCGTCACCTGGATCATCTACATGCTCGCCTCGGACATATTCAACAACAGAAGAACCGGATTTTTAACAGCGTTGTTATTGAACATCACGCTTATCTTCGGCGCAGGCTCGCTTATGATAACCCCGGACGCGCCTCTCTCTTTTTTCTGGATGTTATCGCTCTATTTCGGATACAAAATTGTTGACACTCAAAAACCGGCCTACTGGTGGGCGCTGGGGCTATCTTTCGGGCTGGCTCTGCTTTCAAAATATAACGCCGCCCTCTTCGCCCCCGCCTTTCTGACGTTTCTTCTCATTTCCAGAGAGAACCGGCGCTGGCTTTTCCGCCCGGAGCCATACCTCGCCTTCGCTCTTTCCATCATGGTGTTCGCCCCGGTCATATATTGGAACTATCTAAACGATTGGGTATCGTTCCGGTTCCAGTTTTCTCATGGATTCAATCCAGACTCAAAGGGCGCCATCATCAACGCTGTTGAATTCTGGGGCGGACAGATTGCGCTGTATGGTCTGTTTCTCTTTTTCTTTATTATCGCCTCTTGTATCGGCATGGGGCGGCTTGGAATTAAACTTAAAAGGGATGATTTTCTTTACCTTTGCGTCATGTCCGTATCGTTGCTCGCTTTTTTCCTTTTAAACAGTTTTATGAAAAGGATGGAGGGCAACTGGGCGGTCATCGCCTATTTTTCAGCCATTGCTGTAACACCCGGATTCATCGCGCTATGGGCCGACAGGACGCTGACCGCTAAAAGGGAGTGGGTCGTTTACGGTTACCGCGCATCGGTTGCTCTGGCGGTTTTACTCACCATATACGCCCATATCCAGATAGTGGAGCCGATTTTACCGATGCCACAAAAATACGAGATATCGAGGCGAATCTACGGATGGCGCATGCTGGCGGACGAGACGGACAAACGATTAAAACCGCTTAAAGAAGGCGCTTTTATACTAGCAAACCGCTACCAGATATCGACTCTGCTAACGTACTATACAACCGGTCATGTGGAAAGTTACATCACCAACGGCAAAGGCCGCTTCGGGTATTTAAGCTCCGTTACGCGCCTGATAGGCGAGGACGCTGTATATGTCACAGAGACCGGCCGCTCCGACCTTGCGCGCATATCTGGTTATTTTGAAAAAACAGAGCCAGCCGGAAAACTTCGGATCGTAAGACAGGGCGAGCTGATCCGCGAATTCAGGTTTTTTAAATGCTTCAATTACAAAGGCGGACTCATTGAAATTTGATATAAATTAAATGTTACAATTTATGTTTAACTTTGCGAATCTGGATTAATGGACGATAAAGGTACGATTGTCGTTACAGGCTTCAAAGGATGCGGCAAATCGAAGATAGGAAAAGCGCTGGCCGGGCGGTTGGGCCTCGATTTTTTCGACACCGATACGATGATCGAAGACCTGCACCGGGAGCGGACACAGCAAGACCTTGATTTTCGAGGCATCTACACCGAGCATGGCAGTGAGTATTTTGAATCGCTGGAGCTTGAGGTTTTAAAAAGGAGCGCCGCAAAAAAAACCGCCTGCGTGATATCATTCGGCGGAGGATCGTTGATAAAAGCGGACGAGACTGGCCTTTTGATGAAAAACGCCACTTTTGTCTATATCACGGTCGAAGACGATGTGCTTTTCGACCGGATAGTTAGAAACGGGATACCGGCCTTTTTCGACAAGGAAAACCCGCGTGTCTCTTTTGACAAGCTTATGATTAAACGGACTCCGGTTTATAAAAAATACGCGGATATAACCGTAGATAACACCGGAAAACCACCAGACAGAGTAGTAGACGAAATCGTGGAGCTACTGAAAATCGATAAAGCTTGATTCTTGTATACTGAGAACATTATCTAAAAAGGCGCGAGTACAAAATAATGGCTGGCAATTCGTTCGGTAAACAGTTTCGGATAACCACATGGGGCGAGTCTCACGGCCCCGCCATAGGTGTGGTCATCGATGGATGCCCGGCCGGGGTCAAAATCTCCGAAGAGGCGATCCAGGCCCAGCTCGACCGAAGGCGGCCCGGCCAGAGTTATATCTCCACAAAAAGAAGTGAGCCTGACAGGGCGGAAATAATGTCCGGCGTTTATGAAGGGATAACAACCGGAGCGCCGATCCATATATTAATAAAAAACAGGAACGCCGACTCCAAAGCGTATGACAACATAATAAACGTTTTCCGTCCCGGCCACGCCGACTATACATACACCCGCAAATACGGCCACAGGGATCACCGGGGCGGAGGCCGGGCGTCTGCCAGGGAGACGGCGTGCAGGGTGGCTGGCGGCGCGGTGGCCCGTGAATTTTTGAGCGGGAAAGGGATCGATGTATTCGCCCATGTGATACAGATAGCGGATGTTCACGCGAAAGATTTCGACCGGCAGGTGATAGAAGCGAACGATGTCCGGTGCGCCGACGCGGACGCGGCGAAAATAATGATAGACAAAATATTGGACGCAAGAAAAAACCAGGATTCGGTGGGGGGCGTCATCGAAATCCGCGCCGAAGGTGTCCCGGCAGGATTGGGCGAGCCTGTGTTCGACAAGTTCAACGCCGACCTGGCCCATGCGCTGATGTCTGTTAACGCCGTTAAAGGTGTGGAGATAGGCGCGGGTTTCGCCGTCGCGTCCAGGTACGGTTCGGAGAACAACGACCAGATGAGGATCGAAAACGGAAAGCCGGTTTTCATCTCCAACAACTCAGGAGGGGTAGACGGAGGAATCACAAACGGGAACAGTATCGTCGCCCGGATCGCCGTCAAACCTACCCCGTCCATCTTAAAAGAGCAGAAAACCATCGACAATGACAACAAGGAGACGACCATAAAAGTGGAGGGGCGCCACGACCCGTGCGTGCTTCCAAGAGCTGTCCCGGTGGCGGAAGCGATGACCCTTGTAACGATAGCCGACCATCTATTGAGAGACCGCTCCGCGCAGGCGTGAGGTTTTAGTTGCTTGGCGCCTATCAAAAAAACCGATCTAACCGGAAAGGATAACTAAAAAGCCGTGGGAAAAGCGCCTCTACTGCCATTTGGTCCCACGCCTGAGCCGGATGTAAACTCCGGATATTACGATCCGGCGCCTCAAAGAAGAATACTTTTCTTCGATCTGGAGACAAAAAAGAGCGCGGAGGAAGTCGGAGGATGGGGCAACGTCCATCTGATGGAGCTTGCGGTCGGCGTCGTCTACGATTCGCAAGAGAAAAAATATATCCGATACTGGGAGGAAGATGTCAACCGGCTCGTGGAAAAACTCCTGTCCGCCGACCTTGTAGTCGGATTCAATCATGAATGGTTCGATTATGGGGCGCTCAAGGGATATACGGATATCGACCTTGCCAGACAAGCCAAATCGTTTGACATCTTGTCGGATATCAGAAAGCGGCTCGGATACAGGCTAAGTCTGAACCATCTGGCCCAGGAGACTTTAGGCAAGCAGAAAACCGCAGACGGGCTCGTGTCTCTTAAATGGTGGAAAGAGGGGAAACATGAGCAGGTAGCCGATTATTGTGAAATGGACGTGGCTATTACAAAAGAGCTGTTCGAGTTTGGCCTTGAGAAGGGGCGCCTTTTGTACCGGATGAAAAACGGCGAGCAGGTTAAATTAAACCTTGATTGGGATCTCGACATAATAATCGCCAACGCCGCCAAAAAACCAGTGGATACAAAACGGCGGATAAGGTTTTAAATGACGATGAAAACCGTCGCGATCGTTCCGGCCGGGGGGGCGGGCAAAAGGTTTAATAAAAATAAAGCTGATACAAAAAAACAGTTTATTGAGCTTAAAGGTATTCCTATCCTGGCGCGCACTCTGACTAGCCTGTCAAAAGCGCCGCAGATCGACGAGATTATCGTCGTCGTCCCTCCGGGAGAAATTGATTATACAAAGATTGAAATCGTGGAAAAATACAAGATCCCAAAGGTCTCCGCAATTGTCGAGGGGGGAGACACACGGCAGGAATCGATGATAATTGGCCTGGGGTATGTGCCCGGTGACGCGGAGCTGGTTGTTGTCCACGATGGCGTCCGCCCCTTTGTAACGCAAAAAATGATAGGAGATGTTACTAAAGCGGCTGGAGAGTCAGGCGCCGCCATAACCGCGATCCGCCCCTTTGATACGGTTAAAACCGTGAACGGGGAATATGTTCAAAGCACTCTAAAGCGTGCCGGTATCGCGCTGGCTCAAACTCCTCAATGCTTCAGATACGCCATCCTGAAAAACGCCGTCAACAAAGCCAGAGCTGAAAAATTCACCGGAACGGACGAGGCTGGCCTGGTAGAGCGGCTCGGCGTTAAGGCGCTCTTGGTAGATGGATCGAGCGCCAATATTAAAATCACATCGCAAGAAGACCTGAAACTGGCAGAGGCGATTCTCGCTCTAGATACCAGTAAATAGCAAGCCTGTCGTATCTTTTAATATACTATAGGTGGCTATTAATTATTACGCTTTTATCAGTATAATGCGCCAGTCTCCAAGTTTGCATCTTGTTTTATAAGAAGTTATATTCCTTTTCTGTTTGGCGCCATATTTGCTTCCTCTAGCGGTCAACAGATAATAACCGCTATCAAGGAAATGGTGTCGAGATGGAGATTGACATGAAAATAACAGAAAAAACAAAAGATTATTTAAGATTGGCCTTTAGCTCACTTTTCCTGCTGGCGCTTATTTCGCTGTTGATGGCATGCGGTGGAGGTGGGACGGTAGGCGCGGTATCGGGCGGTTCGCCAGACAGTGGAAACAGAATCTCTGGCCGGATGGCTCTGTCCGGGGCCTCCACAGCCCGCTCCACTTCGCCGATCATCACAGCCAATTCGGACAAGGCCTACACGACGGCTACGGTACAGCTTGTAGACGCCGGCGGCAATGTTGTTTATGTGACAACCACTGACGAGAATGGGAAATTCGAGTTTAACAATGTCACCGCAGGCGATTACATGGTGGTGGTAATCGACATCAAGACCGGCGAGACGATGGCCCAGGTTAATGTGTCGGCGCTTGAAGGCGATGACGTTAATCTTGAAGGTGTGATTGACACGGCGAAAACAGAATGGACGATCAATTTCATATCGAACGATGAGGATTCATCGGACCTTCTGGAGAGCGACGAGCAGATGGACAAAGCGAAAATACTCGCCAAAGCCTCCGGCCTTACTTTAGATGAAGTGATTGATATGCGTCTTTCCGGGATGGGCTGGGGCGAAATCGCCAGAAAACTGGGTGTAGCCCCCGGCGCTCTGGGTCTTGATAACGACAAAGCATTTGAAGTGGAGCAGACTACCGGCTCCGCCGACAACAGCGCCGGGTTGAGCGCGGATGATGACAAAGATGAAGAAAAGCCTGGCGGCAAAGACGAGAATGATGACGAAGATAGCGCCGGTAAAAGCGGGCATGATGACGCGAGCGACAGCGACAAAGAAGACGACTAGGCATAAAGCCCCTCCCCTCGCCTGGCTAAAAGCGTCGGGAGGGCTTTTCTGTATCTGGCCTGGGCCAGGTTGCTTAGTCCCACGCTTTCCATGAGAAAAATTCACGAAGGCGCCTTTTGGCCCTGCTGGTGATAAAAGGCGCAAGCTTCCCTTTTTCCCACGCGATACGCATGAAAAGACCGATTTTTTTTCTTGGAGGAACGATTCGCCTTTTCCGTGGAACCATCTTGATCGCTTTTTTATTACACACAGAAACGCAGGCTCCGCATCCAAGACAAACAGAGCGCCTCACTTGAGCGATACGGTCTGAAAGAGTGTCAAAGTTTATATCTCTGGCCGCGCCAATCACTTTGGCCGCGCCAATCACTTTGGCCGGGCCGATAGCTTTGGCCGGGCCGATAGCTTTGGCGTTACAGACCGCCATGCAAGCGCCACAGTAATCGCAAAGCGCAGGATCTATCGCGGCCATAAACCCGGTCTTGGCGATTCCGTCGTAATACCCCATATGAACCCCATGCATCAGCTCACAACAACACCGGCAACAGTTGCAGATAAAAGACGGTTTTTCCCTGACGTTGTCTGTGATATGGGTGAGGTTTAATGACCGGGCGCGCTTTAAAATCGCCAGAAGCTCTTCGACGCTCTTCTCTTTGGCGAACCCCCTCCTCGCCAGAAACTTTGCGCCTGTTCCTAAAGAAATGCACATCCCGTCTATTGGAGCCCCTCTCTTGCATTTCCTGCCCAGATGCTCTTTTTTATGCCGGCAATAGCAATAGGCGACAGCTCCGAAACCTGAGTTTTTGATAATCTCGCGCGCGTTGTCATAGCTGGTAATCTCGGATGTCACCGGAACGGCATCGTCGTAGACCAGTGAGCGGGTAAGCTGTGTTTTGCCGCCGAAAAACTCGTTCGCCTCTCCGTTTTGCGAGGCGTCAGACAGATATTCCGACATCAGGCGGGCCAGTTTTTCCATGGGCAGGTCAGACCGGTTTTTCATGAAGGTAAACTCCATAAACCCGATAAAACCTGGCATAAGAAGATAGTATGTCGTCCCCGCATATGGCAGATCCATGACCAGCCCCTTGTCCGCCATCGATTCGAGGATGGGATAAAGCTCCTGTTGTGAGACGCCGGTAAGCCGGCCAAGCTCTGGCAGGGTCGTCTCCTCAAGCGGAAATCTGGAGGCGACATACGCCTCTTTCTCATCGAAAAGAAACGATAGAATCTCTCTTAATTTACTATTGTCTACAAGGCCGATCGGATACTTGTTCAGCCGGTCAATAAGGGGCGCCAGGTCATTTTTAGAACCGGCGATATGACCCATTTCCTACCTCCTTAAAACTTGCTTAAGGTTTTTTCAAACTGTGAAAATATTTTTTCAGCTTCGGCAACTACATTCTACTTTCTTTTTCCCGGACACGGCGGCGCGCCAGACATTTACGCCGAACGTGTCGAGAACCAGGATATAGGCGCTTATCCCTTTGACCGACGAACGGAGAGCGTCAAAGCTCAAAGTGTAATTTGCGGTGACCAGAACAGGAGAGCCGCTGTCTGGCGCCCCTATGGCGTAAAGGCCCGGCTCCACCCTGTATCCTGCGCGGTTTGCGCCGACGCGCGCTGTTATATGATCCCACCAGTTTTTCCAGGAAATACGGCTGTCCATTCTTTTTACAGACGGGTGGCTCGCTATTTCTTTTGTGATGGTGTTTTGCATATCAGCCTCATACCGCCGATTAGTCCAGACGTCTTTCCCGGCTAGCCAAAGATATTTATGGACAAGCCTGCGAGCGCGAGCAGAGCGCTTGCGGCGAGGAAAACGCTGGCGGTTATCACCACCCAGGACGGAACCACATCAATATCGAGACGCTTTATTCGTAAATGGAAATGTCTATATCGCCAGGCGGCCAGGAGAAAGGCTATCGCGCTAAACAGAATAAATAATGTCGCAATTACCACTAATATCCAGAACGGCATTTCATCTCTTAAAAATTTAAGGACACCAAGTCCCGCAATGAATAACGAAAGCCCTGTCCTGATCCACGCTTGATAAGTCCTTTCATTGGCGAGAACCGTCCGGTCTAGCGCCAGGGTGTTGCTGTCTGGCCCAGGGATATCCGCCTTTTTTAAAGAAGGGCTGTTTGATGTTTCTTTTTCAGCAGTGGAAGATTCAGAGCTCATAAAATATCCGTTATATTTTTTAACGTTATCTTACTACTTTAACCCTGAATATAGGTGAACACCCATATTTTCAAAAACCGGTTGAATTGACAGGCCGGGAGGAGAAAACGAAAACTAGAATTTCCGTAAGAGGCCTATAACCACCCCCTGGATTGTCACCTGATCCGCCGGAGCCATGATAGGCTCCATGGAAGAGTTGGCCGGTTGCAGACGGATGAAGCTGTCTTCACGGTAAAACTTTTTCAGCGTTGCGCCCTCTTTATTTATCAGAGCGACCACAGTTTCGCCGTCGTTGGCGTGCTGACGCTCGTCCACTATCACAAAATCGCCGTCGTTGA
>VAOU01017444.1_pt1 | contig 14430 bp, 12 predicted proteins | sample 3393871 | NCBI WGS metagenome assembly VAOU01 (sample SAMN08290440, study PRJNA428436) | hydrothermal vent metagenome | isolation source: Deep-sea hydrothermal vent chimney | place: Atlantic Ocean: South-mid Altantic Ridge | depth 1820 m m
AAAGTATATGCCGATGAACTTCAGGAACAAATATTAGTAAACGATAAAAACACACTGGCAGTAAGCCAAAACCTATTTGATTATAACAGGGCTCTTGCTACGGATTTACTTACTTTTGCCGCCAAAGCAAATAAAAATAAATTTAAAAAAATTATGCCTGCGGGACTAACGGTTGTAAATAACAAGGCTACTTCAATTGTTATAAAAGAAATAAGAACAAAAAACAGCAGCATAACTCCTCAATATGTTTTTATTAATGAAGATACAATTTTTACGGAACCATATACAATTGACAAAGAAAAGATTAAAAAGGAAATCAGACAGTTCAAAGAGAGGGCGAAGAAAAATGTAAAAATATTTAAAAATTATTCTGTTAACATTAAAATTGATAGCAACGTAGCTATGATTAAAACAAAAAGATATTGGAATGACGGTTTAATTGTTTCTTTAGATTCCAATTCTTTTCATGTCAAGTTACCGGTAGTATCCGATTTAAAAATTAAACTTCCGGAATTGGATAGCTTGGTAATGGAATTGAATAAAGCGAGAGAAAATTTCAAAGAATTTTCGTATTCTTTTCCTAAAAAATTCCCTCAATTTAAAGGGAAATTTAAATTTAATTTTTCAGATTCAGCCAAAGATTTTAACTTTAATTTTCAAAAATTTGAAATTGATTCTATATTGAAACATAACTTTCTTCTTTTGGATTCATTAAAATCAAAAAATTGGTATCAATATAAATTCAATGATGATTCGATAAAAAAAATTCTTAATAAAATGCCCAAAGAATTCAAAAAATTTCAATGGAAAAACAGAGATGATGAATTGAAAATACTTAAAGAGGATATGAAGAAATTGAAAAAAGAAATGAAAGAAATGAAGAAAAAATTAGGACAACCAAAGAAGAAGATTAAAACCTAAGTTCAGGAAAAAAATCATCTTTTTTCTTAATATTACTTAAACTATAAATAGCACCACTATCATACAAATGACCCGTTTATATAACTTTTCTTTACAATAAATACACTTTCATATATATTTTACTTATTATAAGAAGTTAGCTTTGGTAAGTTACGCTTTATTTAGAAAGAAGAATTATAAATTTTGGGAGAAGAATATGACAGAGTTCAATACCTCAACAAAAGAGATTGGTGATGTAAACGTTGTCTATCTAAACGGTTTTTTAGATGCTCATACAGCACCGGTACTGGAAGATACATTTTCATCCTTGGTTGAACAGAATAAATTTAAGCTGGTAGTCAATCTAAAGGATCTGACTTATATAAGCAGTGCAGGTCTTGGTGTATTTATGGCATTTATTGAAAAGATGAGGGAAAACAACGGCGACATAAAACTAACATCGATGAATGAAAAAGTGTTTAACATTTTTGATTTGCTTGGTTTTCCTCTTTTATATGAAATATTTGACAATGAAGAAGATGCGGTGGGTAAGTTTTCGGGAGATAAGTAGATAAAATGAATAAAAAGTTAGATATAAATAAGGACAGATTAATAGTTAAGAGCAATACGGCTAATCTAATTACTATTCGAAAATTTATAAACAACAAAGCTAAATTGTGTGGGTTTTCATCTAACGAAGCAGAGGATATTGTGCTTGCCGTAGATGAAGCTTGTACAAATATAATTGAACATTCATACCACTCAAAACCAAATTTCGATATTGAAATAAGTGTGTCGTTTTCTAAAAGTAATTTTGTTATAACAATTATCGATTACGGTGAGACATTTAAACCGGGTTCATTTAAAGAACCTAATTTAGAATTATACCGCAAGCAAAGAAGAGTGGGTGGTTTAGGTGTGTATCTTATGAAAACTTTAATGGATGATGTTAAATATTCATCAATAAACAATAAGTATAACCAGGTATTGCTAACAAAGAAATTAACACATTAATAAATGACAGCATCAGACAGCTTAAAAATAAAAAGAAATTTAAATGCATTAGTTGAGTTTAGCAAAGCAGTAAACTCAAGTTTGGATTTAAAATTTATTTTAAACAATGTTCTGCTTACTTGTATGGGCAAATTTTTTGCGACAAAGGGAGCTATTGCAATAAATGAAAAAGGTGTTTTAAAGATAATTTTATCAAAAGGTGTCTCTGAGTATTTTGAAGAAAATTTTCCAATCATAACTATTAAAGATGTGATTGATGAAACGGGTAAATTTAAAAAGATAACTGATTCGGGTAGTTTTGTTTGTGTTGAATTTATTCAAGCTTCAAACAAACATCTTGGAATAATCTTCCTTGGTGATAAACTAAATAAAACACCATATTCTAATGAAGACATACAATTTCTAAAAACTATTCTAAATATTTCTGCAACGGCTATTCAGAACTCTATGGTAATAAATGAACTGAAACAAGTTAACAGAACATTAGATACAAGGGTTAACAGGTTAAATTCTTTGTTTGAATTAAGCAAGGAATTCGGTTTGTTTGCAGAATCTACAAAGGTTGCAAAACTTTTGGTTTACTCTGTTATCGGGCAGTTTATGATTTCTAAATATGCCGTATTAATTTTTGAAAATGAAAAAATAAATATCATCGAGTCAAAGTTTCCGCCTGAAGAAATTAATCCTGTTCTTAATGACATAAATATGGAAAATATTGTTTCTGCCGTAGAAAAGAATCAGTTGGAAAGCCAATACGAATCTTTATCTAAAATAGGAGTTGAATTGATTGTGCCTATGCAGATGCAGGGAAAAACGAAGGGAGTAATTTTGTTGGGCAATAGGATAAATAAACAACAATTTACAGAATCCGATATTGAGTTTATTTATTCGGTGGGTAGCCTTGCAATTATTTCTATCGAAAATAAAAGATTATTTAAGGAAGAATTAGAAAAACACAAATTAGAAGAAGAATTAGAACTCGCAAGAGAAATTCAAAAAAATCTACTCCCAAGTGAAATAAAACAATTTAAAAACTTTGAAATATCAGCAGAAAACATTTCCTCTAAACAGGTAGGCGGTGATTATTTTGATGTTATTCCAAGGGATGAAGAAAATAGTTATATAGCAATTGCCGATGTATCCGGTAAAGGAGTTCCGGCTGCCCTGCTTATGGCAAATTTGCAGGCGTTTTTAAAATCAGTTTGCAAGCAAGGTATAAGTTTGATTGAAGGAACTGCAATGATGAATGATCTGATTACTGAAAATGTTACCGGCGGTAAATTTATTACATTTTTTTGGGGATTGATTAACAATAAAAACAGAACAATAAGCTATGTAAATGCCGGACACAACCCTCCATTATTGGTGCGCGACGGAAAAATCATTAAAATGGAAAAAGGCGGAATGATATTGGGTGTTATGAAAACAACATACCCTTATATAACAGAGACATTACAATTACAGAAAGATGATTTGCTTGTTCTTTTTACCGACGGCATTACCGAAGCTATGGATAAAGAACAAAATGAATATTCGGATGAAAGACTTGAAAAATTGGTGTTGTCGTTAAATAATAATTCATCGGAAGAAGTATTAAAATCAATTCAGGCTGATGTAAAAAGTTTTACATCAGGGGCAGTACAATCTGACGACATAACTTTACTTGTGTTAAAAGTAAAATAAAAATATTGCATGAATATTATTCAAACATTATATCATCAACACAGGATAAAATTATTTTCAATTTTATCTTTTTTGATATTGTTTATTGCTGTAATAAACATTTATTATGTTGTAGAAGTCAATGTAACATCAAACGATGAATGTTTGTGGGTGCCTAAAAAAATAAATGCGGATAGCAGTGCTGTATTTTTCAAATTGGTAAAAGTAAATGGTGTAGCCTGGAATGCCGGCATTAGAGATGATGATCAACTTTTAGCCATTGATAATACTCCAATCAAAACAACAATGCAGGCTCAAATTATTCTTAATAAATTTAAGGGTGGTGAACTTGCAGACTATACTGTACTGCAAAATGGTAAAATACTTAAAACAAAAGTTTATGTAAAAAAACTTATTCAATTCGGAGATCTGGCTCTAAATCTTTTTGGTCTATTCTGGTTTATAATTGGATATTTAGTTCTTTCTACAAAGCCTGACGGGCTTACACAAAAATTGTTTTTTGCAATAGGTGTTGCATCTGTATTAACAGGTATGCAGGTAATTTTAAAATCCTTTACATATCCTGAAATATACGGACAAATGCAAACTGTTTTAATCCCAATTGTGTCCTTTTTATGGGCACTGGGGCTTTCTTCACTTCCTTCTCTAATTATTTATTTTTTCTGGATATTTCCAAAACCATTTAAATTTGTTGAGAATAATGGAGTGAAAATATTATTAGTTCTTATCCCTGTTATATTATTTAGCCTAATAATTGTATATATATATCTTACTTTTATAACTCAAAAATTAAACACCTTTTATTTCCTAAGACTAATAAATTTTATTTCTTTGTTTACGTTGTTCTGTTATATATTAGGATGGATATCATTACTTATAAATTACAGAAGACTTAAGGATAGAAAAGATAAAAGACCGATATTTATAGTGCTGATAGCTCTTACTATTGCATTAATTTCTATTCTTTATACTTCAACAATTGCCCCTGCTTTAGCAGACACAATCTTTAATTCTCCTGAATATTATATGCCGATTGTTCTGATTACACTTGTTCCTTTGGCTTTTGGTTATTCAATTTATAAATATCAATTGATGGATGTAAGCAGTGTTGTAAAAAACACTATTACTTACGGCGCTGCTACTCTTTCTTTGGCTGCTGTTTATTTCTTAATAATATATGTTATGGGGCAAAGCATCAGCAAAGCAATCAGCACAGATTATCAGGGTTTAGTTGCCGGTGTATTGTTCGTTATTTTTGCTGTTATTTTTCAATCTTCAAAAGATAAATTTCAAGAATTTATTACTGCAAAATTTTACCCGGAACAATTCGCTTATAGAAAGATGCTTATTAAATTCAGTTCTGATGTAACCACACTTGTTGGTTTAGATAATATTTTAAACTCGATGACTGAAACATTTGTTGAAGGACTTAAGATAGATAAATTTGGAATTTTTATTAAAGATCTAAAAAACAATGATCTTACTTTAATGAAGAACGTAGGGATCAATAATAAAGATATTAAGATAAACAGCAAAAACTTAGCAAATTATGTAAAACAAAAAAGCCTTGTTTCTAATAGCCTTGTTATTGATAGAGAAAATTTTGATTTAGTTTTTCCCGATATAGTTGATTCACTAAATGCCGAGGGAATTTATACAATTATTCCAATGAGAATGAAGTCAAAGATTGTTGGTTTGTTAATGTTCGGGCTTAAACATTCCGGAGCCCAATTTGCCGGTAAAGATATTGAATTACTTTGTGCAACCGCCAATCAATCCGCTATTTCTATTGAAAATGCGAGATTATATAAAACAGAAACGGAAAAGCTGAAGATTGAGAAAGAATTAGATTTAGCAAGAAATATTCAACAAGGACTTCTTCCAAAACGTATACCTGCTGTTGACGGGCTTGATGTCTGGGGTGAAATGATTCCGGCTATGAAAATAGGCGGGGATTATTTTGATCTTATTCCTGTTGATAACGATAGCTCAAAGCTCTTTGTAATAATAGGCGATGTTTCGGGTAAAGGATTACCTGCATCATTGTATATGACAAAGGTTCAAACAATGATTCAATTTGCCTGTACATCCAATAAATCTCCTAAAGAAATACTGATTGAAATAAACCGAAAGTTTTACGATTCGATAGAAAGAAATTCGTTTATAACTATGTCCCTTGGGTTATTTGATTACAACAAAAAAACATTAACTTTTTGTCGTGCCGGTCATATGCCGTTGTATGTTTATAGAGACGGCAAAATTGAGAAATATCAAAGTCAGGGTTTAGGTGTGGGGTTAGACAAAGGTGAGTTATTTGAAAAGACTCTCGTGCAGGACGAGATACCAATAAAAAGCGGAGAATCTTTTGTGTTCTTTTCAGATGGAATTACCGAAGCAATGAACGAACAAGCAGAGCTTTTTGATGATGACAGACTTACTTCAATCCTTAATAAAATTGCTGATAGAAAAGCTAATGAGCAAGTAAACACAATATTTGAATCGGTTAAAAAATTCAGGGGAAATACCGAACCTAATGATGATATGACGTTAGTGGTTGTAAAAGTAAAGTAGGAATTTGATTTATCAAATTCTTATAGATTTCATGGTATTATTATAATTAATGAAGATAATTTCATAAATGAAATTCCTACGTTTAACTCCGGTATCAAAAATAATCCGGTGGTTTAAGGGACGTGTAACATTCGAAGCTAGAAAAATAAATCCCGGATTCAAATGGCAATCACAATCAAGGCATCACGATAGAATCATTAGAGATGAAAGGGAATTTTATTTTATTCAGGAATATATAATAAACAATCCCGTAAATTGGGATAAAGGCATTTTAGATAAGTATTTTAAAAATATATATAAAATTTTGAATAAAAAGTAAAAATCTTTTCACATTTAAAAAACAAAACCCAATCAATTAAAGTTGATTGGGTTTTTTTTAAAAGTTGGATAATAAAATTAAAACTGTATTTTCTTTTTCTTTTTCATTGCATATTCTAAAACCAAGGCACTTGCAACAAAAATTGATGAGTATGTACCGATAATTATTCCAAAGAATAAAGTAAAAGCAAAAGCACGAAGTACCTCACCGCCAAATAATAACAATACAAAGGTTGTTAAGAGAGTTGTTCCACCGGTTAATATTGTACGACTCATCGTTCTGTTAACACTCATATTTAATATGTCAATTAGAGGCATTGTCTTATGAATTTTCAAGTTTTCTCTAACTCTGTCAAATACAATAACCGTATCATTAACCGAGTATCCGACTAATGTTAAAAATGCAGCCACTACGGTTAAATCAATGTCGAGGTTTAAGCCCGGTATTACTCCGTATAACGCTGCGTAAAGACCAAGTGTAATTAAAACATCGTGAAAGAGAGCAAGAACAGCACCTAATGCAAAAATAAATTTGAACCTAAATGCCAAATAAACTAATATGGCTAACAATGAAAAGAAGATTGCCACCATAGCATTTTCTTTCAATTCCTTACCTATTTTTGGTCCGACACGATCTTCTTTAATTATTTTAAATTTATTTCCGGCAAGTTTACCTCTAAGGTTTTCTTTTATCCATTCAGAAATTCCTACGTTGACAACCATTTGTTTATTATCTAACGATTCGGATACTTTACCTGCCTGGTAGCCGGCATTAAATAATTTAGAAATGAGTGCCGTTGTAGTATCGTGGTTCGGCAGTTCGTATGTAATGGAAGAAAGTGTTGAATCAACAACTTTCTTTGGTAGCCCCGGATAAAATAGGTTTATTTCCCTTTCAATATTAGCAACTACCTTAGGGTATATTTTTGCAGGTAGATTTTGAAGGTCGGTTCTTAAAAGCACACCGGTTTCGCCGCCAAATGTTTTAACTTCTAGATTTCCTAATTCTACATTTTCTACTATATCTCTAATTTTGCTAATTTCAATCGGCTTATTATATTGTAATACAATTTCAGTACCACCTTTGAAATCAATTCCAAAGTGAAAACCTCTAAATATTACATTGAACAAACCAATTAAAAATAACCCTACTGAAACAAAGTAAAATATTTTTCTTTTACCTAACCAATCAATTTTAATGTTATTGAATAACTGCATTTATTTATCTGCTCCTACGCGTTTTTATCCGAGAGTAATTTTCATTCCTTTAGTTACCATAATATTAAATATCAACTTGACAATAACAAGTGCACTAAATAAACTTGCTACTATACCAATCATAAGTGTTAGTGCAAAACCTTGCACCGGACCCGAACCAAATTGATAAAGAATAATACCGGTAAGGAATGTTGTTATATTTGAATCAATAATGGCTGAATTTGCTTTTTCAAAACCGCTGTCAACAGATGCTTTTACGGTTTTACCTGTTGCCATTTCTTCTCTGATTCTTTCATATATAAGCACGTTGGCATCAACCGCCATACCTATTGTTAAAATAATACCTGCTATACCTGGAAGTGTTAATGTAGCCCCAAAGCCTGCCAGCACACCCAGTATAAATAAAATTGTAAATAATAAAGATGCAGCAGCAATTTGACCTGCTCTCTTATAATAAAAAATCATAAATAAGGCAACAAGAAAGAAACCAATTAAAACTGATTTAAAACCTGCTTTAATCGAATCCTCACCTAATGATGGTCCAACGGTTCTTTCTTCAATAATTGAAACCGGAGCCGGTAAGGCACCTGCTTTAAGTACAATTTCTAATAATTTAGCCTCTTCCATATTTGCCATACCGGTAATTTGTGAATTACCACTCGGTATTTTATTTATTACATTTGGTGCTGAATAAACGGCTCCATCAAGAATTATTGCTATTCTTTTACCGATATTTGCTCCTGTAATTCTTGCCCATTCTGCTGCACCTTCACTGTTCATCTGCATATTGACAATTGCGCTAGAAGTATTCGGATCAATGGTTGCTTGAGCATCAGTAATAACACCACCTGTAAGTTCAGGTTTCTTGTTTACTAAATAAAGTTTATATATTGATTTTCCATCTTGCTTTCCAAAAGATTTAGCAGAAAATAGAAATTCAACATTGTTCGGAATTACTGCTTTAACTTCAGGTTTGTTTAACATAAACTGAAGTTTAGCTTTATTATCTTCACTTACGTATGCGTCTGCTGTTTTTGCCTGAGGGTTAATTAATGCAATTGAGAAGAAGGGATGTTTTTTGGCAAACTCTTCCGGTGATAATTGCTGATTGTCTAAACTGTCATTTGCAGCTACAGTAGAATCATTTTTTGATTTGTTTGATGTAGAGTCATTTTTTCCGGCTAAAACATCATCAATTTTTTGCATTATATTTATGGTTGTTTGAGCATCTTTTACAAGACTAAATTGAAGAAGTGCAGTACCCTGAAGCAGTTGTTTAGCCTCTTCTTCTCTTGCAATACCCGGAAGTTCCACAATAACTCTCCTGCTTCCTTGTCTCTGAATAGAAGGTTCGGAAACACCGTATTGATCGACACGGTTTCTGATAATTTCCATCGCTCTTGTTACAGCGTCGTCTGAATTTTGATTTAGTTTATCTATTATTTTACTGTCTTTATCCCTTACCGAACCAAAATAACGGCTAAGACGGATGCCTTTATCTTGCAACATTTTTGCAACTATATCTACCACAGATTCATTTGAAATAGCAGCTTCTTTTTCTGCTTTAGTAATAACTTTGTGAAAAGTAGCATCAGGATTTTTTGCAAGTTTTTCCAACAATTTACCGGTATTTACTTCAAGAACAACTCGCATACCGCCCTGAAGATCGAGACCAAGTTTTATACTTTTTAATTTTGTTGCTTCAATTGCCGGATTAGATGCTTTGATGCTGTCTTCTACTAATTTTAACTCTTTATTAACTTTATCTTCCGGTAGGTTAGGTTGTGATTCTTTTAATTCAATTTTTCTTTCACTTACAACTTTTTCTATTCCTTTATTGTTCTGATAATTTTCATAAGTGGGGTAAAGAAGATAAAAACTTAATGCAATCGCACCTAAAATAAGGATTATTGTGAATCTGTATTCTTTCATATTATGTTAGTTCGAATTAAAAAATTTGAAAATAAATTATCTGGTAAAATTACTCGTAAAAGGCTTGAAAGTCAATCAAAAAAGGCTTCCAATTGGTAGGAATAAATCTTTTGAAACTTCTGAAATATTGAGATTATTGTTTTACCGAAATTTTTTCAACATCTATATATTTTGATCATTAAGTAAACCTAACTTGTCGGCAAGCAGGTTTAAAATCACAAAAATAAAATCAACTTAAAATATAATTTTCTATGAGTCTTTCTTTTAATAATAAAATTTAAGCTGAAGGAAATAACTATAATTATATCAGTTTTAAAATGTTTTTAACCAAACTTTCAAATTTATCCTTAGCCAAATTTGCTGTGTCCGTTACTTCTTTGTGTGAAAGTTTATTTGGTGAAATCCCTGCAGCCATATTTGTAATTAGAGAAACCGATGAAGTTTCAAGTCCAAGATATGCTGCAAAAACCGCTTCGTGAGCAGTCGACATTCCAACTGCATCTCCTCCCATTTTGCCAACCATTTGAATCTCGGCAGGGGTTTCGTAGGCAGGTCCCTTATTGAACCAGTACACACCTTCTTTTAAAGAAATATTAGATTCCAATGCAGCTTTTCTGATAATATTATTCAATGATACAGAAGGAAAATTTTGAAAATTATTTTTTCCTTCAATAGTAGATACACCTATAAAATTTGTCAATTCTTTTTTAATATTAATTCCGTTGAATGAGGTTATTAACATTAAGTCACCGGAATTGAAATTTAAGTTTACACCGCCCGCAGCATTAGTTAAAAATATTTTTTTTATTCCCAGTTTATATGAAATAAAAACAGGTATTAAACATTGACTAAGTTGATAGCCCTCATAAAAATGGATCCTTCCCTGGAAAATTAAAATGTTTTTTTCAGCATACCTGCAAAAATGTATTTTTCCTTCGTGTCCTACTATGGTTGAAGGGGGATAACCCGGAAGGGAAGTTGAAGAGATAGTTTTCAGTTTTTCAATTCTATCTGCAAAGTCCCCCAAACCGCTTCCAAGGATTAAGGCAATGTCCGGGGTGAATGGCGCTTCGTCGGATAAAACTTCTATTAGCTCACTATATTTGAAATTTAAATCTATCAAACTTATAATTAAAAAATTTAGAAAAGGAGTCCTGCAAGGGTTGCGGTCATTAAAGTAGCAAGAGACCCGCCGATTACAGCCTTTATCCCTAATGCTGCAATATCAGACTTACGCGAAGGAGCCAAAGGTCCCAAGCCGCCTATTTGAATTGCGATGGAACTGAAATTAGCAAAACCGTTAAGAGCATAAGTTGCCATCAAAATTCCTTTTTGATCCACCATAACTTTTGATGTAATCATTTTCCCCAATTCAAGATATGCCACAAATTCGTTCAGAACTATCTTTGTTCCCAACAAGCCTCCAAAGTTAAGTGAATCTTGCCAGGGGACACCGATTCCATAAGCAAGATACTGTAGCACAAATCCAATCACCAATTGAAAATTAAGAGGTTGTCCGTAGGTTGAAATTAGCATAGGATTTAGCCCGGTAATGTTTCCCAAACCCTCCAATAAATAATTTGCAAGAGCAATTAACGCTATAAAAACTATTAACATTGCAGCAACATTTAATGCAAGGGTCAAACCTTCGGATGCGCCGTTTGCTGCAGATTCAATAACATTAGAAGCATTTTTCTCAACAACTATTTTTACGGATCCCTTTGTTTCAGGTTCGGTTACTTCCGGGTAAATAATTTTTGAGATTAACAAGGCAGCAGGGGCAGCCATAACACTTGCACCTAATAACTGGGTAGCAAACAAATGTTGAGCCTGTACTAACGGTATGCCCAAAGATTCGGCATAAGATGAACCGAGAATTTGAATATATGCAGCCATTACACCGCCGGCAATTGTTGCCATTCCGCCGACCATTATAGTTAGAATTTCACTCTTTGTCATTCCTTTTAAATAAGGTTTAATCATCAACGGGGCTTCGGTTTGTCCCACAAAAATATTTGCCGTACATGAAAGCGATTCGGCACCGCTTGTTCCCATAATCTTTGCCATTACCCAAGCCATCCCTTGAACAACTCTCTGCATAATACCAAGGTAGTAAAGTATGGACATCAGGCTTGCAAAAAAGATTATTGTCGGTAATACTTGAAAAGCAAAGAAAGTACCAAGGCTTCCGGGATTACCGGCACCTATTGCCAAATTACCAAACACAAATTCTGCACCTTCGGTTGTAAAATTCAGCACAACAACAAAGAAACCGCTTATCCAGTAAAAGAAATCTTTTACCCATCCCAACGGAGGAAAGAAACGTCCTAAGCTATCTCCTTTAAGTATAAAAATTGCAAAGACTAATTGAATACCAAGTCCACTTAAAACAAGTCTCCAATTAATTTTCTTTTTGTTATTTGAAAGGAGGTATGCAATACCAATGATTATTCCTATACCTATAATTCCTCTGATAATATTCATTTTAATCCATTATTTTTCTTCGGGAATGTAATGACATTTTCTACATCGTGCTTCATAAATATCTGAAGCGCCGACAATAACTCGTTCGGATGATTCTGTTTTTCTTTGTGTCTTATCAGCGGGGTTTCCGCACTCCACACAGATTGCCAATGTTTTTGTAATATATTCAGCAATTGATAAAAGTTGTGGCATCGGTTCAAACGGGATACCTCTATAGTCTTGATCAAGTCCGGCAACAATTACTCTTTTTCCGTTGCCGGCTAATTGGTTACAAATATCGATAATATCGTTTGAAAAAAATTGTGCCTCATCAATCCCAATTACTTGTGCGTCTTTTGAAAGTTCAATTACATCATTAATATCTTCGAGTAAAACGGAAGGTAATGATTGCTCGCTGTGAGAGACTATCTTTTTGTCTGAATATCTTGTATCAATTTTCGGTTTAAATATTTTTACGTTTTGTTTGGCGATTTTCGCTCTTCTTAATCTTCTAATTAGTTCTTCGGTTTTTCCGCTGAACATACAACCGGCAATTACTTCAATCCATCCGGTATTTTTAGGAACTGAGTGGGGGGTAAATTCCATCATAGTAAAAAATTATTTCCAAATTTTATTTTAAATCATTATCGCTGAAAGCATGTGGAAGCATTTCAGAGGTTTTATATATTTTTGTTTCTTTGTTTTTATTTACGAGCACAATATCTATTTCACCGCAAAGATCATTAATTACCTGTCTGCACGCTCCGCAAGGAGAACAGAATCCATCTAAATCACTTGCAATTGCAATCGCTTTAAATTTTCTCTCGCCTTCCGATATAGCTTTAAAAATCGCAGTTCTTTCGGCGCACATTGTTAAACTGTAAGAACTAGACTCAATATTTCCTGCTGAATAAATCTTATTATTATCAGTTAATACCGCAGCACCGACGTGAAAATTGGAATACGTAGGAAGTGAAACCTCTTTGGCTTTGAGCGCTTTACCTGTTAGTTCTTTGTAATCCATATAACCTTAAAAATTTATTTTTATAAAATAGATGTTTTGAAACATAAATCAAATTAACTTTAACAACTTTATCCTTTCCATTTTATATTTGATAATTTGGAATTAAAAATATTTACGATTAGTAACAGCTCATAAATAATTTGCAAATATATAATCTCTCCAAAATTAAAATTATAACTAACCAGCCTTTGCATCTTTTTTATTAACATTATATCAATTAAAATTTTACCCAAGAAAAAGATTATGAAAACACTATTAAACCAAATAAGTAATGGTGTAAATAACAAAAATAAATTTGTTAAATGCCAAAATGTTAATGAGATTTTGTGTTTGGGAAGGTAATAAAAAGAAGTTGAAGTATGCCTGGCTTTTTGTTTAAGGAAATCTTTAAAAGATGAAACGGAATTTGTAAAGACCAATCCATCCTTTTCAATAAAGCATCCTACTTTTGCATTATGTTTTATTGCTTCTCTTATAAAAAGATCATCGTCGCCGCTGAGTGTTTCGGTTGTGCTTTTATAACCGTTGATCTTCTTATAAATATTTTTTGTAAAACCGAAACTACGGGCTGCTGCCGAATAGGGGAATCCAAATGTTGCTGCGGTAAAAGTTAAAATGGTTGTCCTTAAGTTTTCAAAACAAGAAATATTATTTATTAATGATCCGGTTTTTATAATCGGTGAAGCACCGAACACAATATCAAAACCCATGTTGAATTTTGAAGCAAATGAAATCAGCCAATTTTTTTGCGGTAAGCAATCTCCGTCTGTAATAATTATATAGGGATTAGTTGCTTTGTTAATTCCGAATTCCAAAGCACCTTTTTTGCCGGGTAATATTTTATCACCCACTTTATATAATCTTATGTTTTCAATTTCTTTAACAGCATCGTTTATTATTTGATAAGAATCGTCCTCCGAATTATCATCAATAATAATTACCTCGTAAAAGTCTTTGGGATAAAATAGTTTTTTAATAGAAACAATTAAACCGGGAATATTTTTGGCTTCGTTTTTAACGGCAATGACAACTGAAAATTTAAGCAGATCACTTGGTTGGGATTCATTATCTGAAATAATATTTATTGCCTTATAGAAAAATCTGTTGAAGTATAAAAAAAAAGAAAAGAGAAAAAAAACAATTAATATTATAACATCCGAAAATATCATTTTTTAATATTCTTCCTCGAGCAGCCAATTTTCTGCAAGACTTGAATCTAACTCTGAGATAAATCTTGACGGTTTTGAAAGTGTAATCCCTCTTTCCCTGTCGTACATATTCATCGGGTATGTGACAAACAAATTTTG
>VAOU01062078.1_pt1 | contig 14418 bp, 18 predicted proteins | sample 3393871 | NCBI WGS metagenome assembly VAOU01 (sample SAMN08290440, study PRJNA428436) | hydrothermal vent metagenome | isolation source: Deep-sea hydrothermal vent chimney | place: Atlantic Ocean: South-mid Altantic Ridge | depth 1820 m m
GGAACGAAGTGACGTGGCAATCTCTAAGTCGTTGATTCTACTTCATGAGATTGCCGCGCTTCGCTCGCAATGACGAAAAAATTGGATTAATCAGAGGTTCCTTAGATGTAATATGGAGCGTTGTTGAACAAGAGTTACCAAAGCTGGAACAGGCACTGATTAAATAACAAGCAAAAAGGGGTAATATTTGATATGTTTGGTTTACACTTTATACGTCGGACAAAACTCTGACGGCTATGAAATTATTTTTGTAGGTAAAAGGTAAGGATAATGCCTGAAGATCTCCCAAAAGCAGTAATAATGTTGACTTGGTTATTGAGTGGAGTAATCATATTTGGTTGGTTGTTAATGGAATTTACTATTCTGTCTCCTTTTATTTTCGCTCTGGTATTCTATGGTTTACCAGTTTTGGTATACAGGAAGGTAATGAAGAAAAAGACATTGCAATAAATCTGCATTCAAAAAAACAATGGAGTAGGTACCATTGATCAGCATATCTGATAATAACAGACACGATTCTGAATCAATCCAGTCTGACCCTTTGATTTAGGTGATTTATGGCAACACGATTTACCAGTAAAAAAATACGTGGAATGGCAGTAACATTAGCCCGGGATGGTGTGTATATTGAACCTGCAAATTTGCATGATCAGTACAATGTAAAATAACCCGGTAAGACAAAAGCTGCTATTTGATCAATGTTTTTCTATTTGAAAAGTCCGGGGCAGATCTCAATTCTCTCAAATATTAGAAACGATTGAGATCTGGCTCCAGTTTTCTCCACATTTAAATGATAGGAGTATTAAAGTAGTAACCAACTATACCAGCTGCTCCAGAAGCAACAATACCAATGATGCTGAGGTAACGATTCCTGGGGCTTGCCAGAGTCAGACCCATCAGCCCAAGAAAGAACGCCAGCAATGGAAAGTAAGTTGGGCTAACCAGTAGTGCGCCTGGAGCTGCGGCGATGGAAAGAATACCCATCAATCGGCCATCGTTGTCGACATTCTGTTCACTTACAGCTTCATCACTCATAAAATTATCCTCAAGGGTGGTTTGTTTATAGTAGTTACAACCGTACAACTATGAGGGGGTTAGCATCGGAAAGACAATTAAATCCAGCAATAGACCAATAAACACAATTAATTTGTTAAATTAAAGTATAGAGGGTCATAAAATGCACTATAGAAAACATCTTAGAGATCTCTTCAGAATGTTGATCGTATTCGCTGTAATGTCTAATATCGTATATGCAGGGGGCTTGCCCAAACAAACTGTTTTACCTCTGAAGTTGGCCAGCCAGTCTGCTGACGCCGCTATGGCGCAATGCCGGCTTGATGGTTACAAGGTAAGCGTTGCTGTCGTTGATAGATCAGGTGTCCTGATGTACCAGATCAGGGATGACGGGGCCGGGGTACATACCGTTGACAGCAGTCGGCGCAAGGCCTACACCGCTGCAAGTATGAGGGCGCCTACGCAATTTTTTGCTGAGCTTATCGGTCGTGTTCCAGAGGTACAGGGGCTTAGGGATATGAATGACTCCATTTTGATTCTGGGGGGTGGGTTACCTGTAAAACTTTCTGGTGAGGTTGTGGGAGGAATTGGCGTAGGTGGGGCACCCGGCGGTAAATTGGATGAAGCCTGCGCTCGGGCTGGACTCAAGGCTATCAATGCGGATCTCTATGAGCAATTAAAAGAGGTCAGTGACAACTAAGGAACCTCTGATTAATTATGCCAGGTAAAGAATACCCGGGAACATACCAAATAAACGGGTCATCATAAAAATCAAGGTAGAAAAACAGCGGGTCAGGCAGGTTTATATTATGTGTTGAATTATTATTTGTTATGCAGGGTAGGGCAATATGAAAATTGATATCAGGGATTACCGTGTACCAGCGGACAGTAAAGTTCAACTGGATAAATGGTCAACCCGGGTGGAGCCATTTTATCAATCGAAGAAAGGCTATAAGAAACTTCTTAAAGCACAGATTAAAGAGCTGAGTGGACAGCAACAACTTCACTATGCAGACGACCGCTATTCCTTGTTGCTGATTTTTCAGGCGATGGATGCAGCTGGGAAGGATGGTGCGATCAAGCATGTAATGTCGGGTGTTAATCCACAGGGTTGCCAGGTATTCAGCTTCAAGCACCCAAGCGCAAAAGAACTGGATCACGATTTTCTCTGGCGCACCACGCAGTGTTTGCCGGAACGTGGTCGTATCGGCATCTTCAATCGGTCCTATTATGAAGAAGTGCTGGTGGTACGCGTTCACCCGGAGATTCTAGACAGCCAGAAGTTGCCAGGCGAACTGATTGATGTTGATACGATCTGGCAAGAGCGTTATCGATCTATTGTTGATCTAGAAGACCATCTGCATCGCAACGGCACATGTATTATCAAATTTTTTCTTCATTTGTCAGAAGAAGAGCAGCGCAAGCGTTTTCTTGCACGCATAGACGACCCTGAAAAAAACTGGAAATTCAGTTCTGCCGATATTAAGGAGAGAAAAAGCTGGCAGAAGTACATGCATGCTTATGAAGAGTGTCTGAGTGCAACGAGTACAGCAACGGCACCCTGGTATATCGTGCCCGCTGATGATAAGGAGAATGCGCGGCTACTGATAGCTAATATTATTCTTGAGACGTATGAATCTCTCAAAATGCACTACCCGCTTACGGATGCGAAACGCCGCGAAGAATTGTTGGCAATCCGTGAGCAGCTACTAAATGTGTAATCGGGGGCAGACAAAAACCTGCGGGGGGCGGGGTAGACGCGATTGAACAGCTTAAGCTTCCTGGTTTCCCTATTTATCATATCGATAAAAAATGACAGTTACCTGTGAATTAATTAGAGCGTCCCTGACCTGAATCGCGTCACCTCGTGTAGTATAAATATCCACACAGTCCAACTTGTTTTAAATTAGTTAGCAAAACTAATGTCGGAACAGATTAACATACGCTTTTACGAAGAACTCAACGACTTCCTGCCACAGGATCAGCGCAAGACTGATTTCAGTCTTGAGTTAAAACAGGCAAGATCCATCAAGGATCTCATCGAATCAATTGGGGTGCCGCATACAGAAATTGATCTGATTATCGTGAATGGCGAATCCGTTGATTTTAACTATCGGGTTCAAGACGGTGACCGTATCAGTGTTTACCCGGTATTTGAGGCACTGGATATTTCCCCATTGAATCATTGCCAGCCAGAACCGCTGCGTAAAACACACTTCATCTTAGACAACCATCTGGGGCGGCTCGCTGCATACTTACGTATGCTGGGTTTCGATACACTCTATCGTAATGACTACGATGACCTGGATCTGGCCAGGATATCAGTCGATGAGCGTCGCATACTGCTCACTTGCGATAGACAATTACTTATGCGTAAACATATAACACACGGATACTTTGTGCGTTCAAGACAACCACAACAACAACTTCTGGAGGTTCTGTTACGCTTTGATTTATTCAATAATCAGCAGCCGTTCACGCGTTGCATGCATTGCAATGGAAAAATACGACCCGTGAATAAAGAGGTAATAGCAACTCGGTTATCACCTGATACTAGAAAGTATTATAACGAGTTCTTTCAATGCGATATGTGCAACAATATCTACTGGAAAGGTAGTCATTATAAAAAGATGAAAAGAATGATCGAGAGAGTTAATGAGTGTTAGAAAAAATCGGTCTCCGTTTATATTTGTGGACCGGATTGGCAGCATCCCGCTCTGGGTGAAGCTTTTTTATACGGGATTTGTCGTTGTTCTGGTACCGGTCTACTGGTGGCAGTACGGCCCGGCCAATTTTTTGTGGGGCTCGAATGTGGCACTGTTGGCCACGCTACTCGCACTTTGGCTGGAATCATCGTTGCTGGTCAGCATGATGGCACTATCAGTGCTAATCCCCGAACTGGGATGGGCCGTTGATTTCACCGTTCGACTCATTACCGGTCCGGAGCTTACCAGCTTTCGTGGAACCCACTACATGTTTGATCCCGGCATTCCGTTGATTGTGCGCGGTCTGTCTCTGTATCATTTTATCTTACCGATATTCCTGCTGTGGGCTATCCATCGCCTCGGTTACCATCGCAAGGCCCTGATTGGCCAAACCCTGTTATCCTGGACAGTACTCCCGTTGAGCTACCTGGTAAGTAAACCGGCCGCAAACATTAACTGGGTATTCGGTTTTATGGATTCACCTCAGCAATGGTTGCCGGCTGCCGCATATGTGTTGTTCCTGATGGTTTTGTACCCGTTGGTATTATTCCTGCCTACTCATCTGCTGTTGCGGCGTGTGTTTCGATAAGTATGGAAGTAATCAGGGACAGACACGATAATAATCCGTTCTCCATAAAATCCAGCTATAAGACTTGCCTGTGTTTAAAATAATTATAAAAATGAACAAGAAGGTTGATTAAGCCAGGATGTATTTACCTGACTGATTTAATCCAGAAAATTAGTACCGCTAGCTAGCTAATCGGTCTGTTACCCCTTGACCTGTGTTTAAGACACAGGTTTTAAATTTAAGGAGGCTCTGATTAGTTATCAATTTCCTCGCTGGGGCATGAAGGTACGCTCACATTTAGGGTCAGTGATTCTCAACCATAACGAGAGGCCGAATATACGTGTGTGCCTGTTTATCTTAAAATAGACTAAAATCGTTGTTGCGAATACCATGGAGTCTATATACGCAATGACGTATTAACCAGAATTTGTCTACAAGAGGTTGTTTAATGAAAATAGCAGCAGAACAAATCGATATTAACTGTCCTGAATCCGAAATATACAATCGCATGCTATCGCTGGATGGTAAACGGATATTGGAGTTAGGTTGTGGCAGTGCTGAAATTACCCGTGACATTGCGACATCCGGTACAGATCGTAAAATTACCGCATTAGAAGTTGATGAAATTGCCCATAAAAAAAATCTGCAGATAACGGATTTACCCAATGTGTCATTTGCTTTATCCGGTGCACAGGAAATTCCTCTCGATGATGATTCGATCGATGTGGTATTTATGTTTAAATCTCTGCATCATGTTCCGCTAGCACTTATGGATGTATCGATGCGGGAAATTAGACGAGTGTTAAAGCCAGGTGGTCTGGTTTATATTTCCGAGCCAGTCTTTGCCGGTGATTTTAACGAGATCCTGCGTTTATTCCACGATGAGCAAAAGGTTCGCGAAGCGGCATTTTACACGGTAAAAAAAGCGGTGGATGAAGGCTTGTTTAACCTGGTCGAAGAAACATTTTTTAATTCACCTAAGAAATTTGAAAGTTTTTCTGAATTTGAAAATAACATAATCAATGTCACGCATTCCAGCCACGAGCTCGATGAGAAATTATATGCACTCGTCAAACAACGCTTTGAACAATACATCGGTGACGATGGTGCACACTTTTTAATGCCGATTCGTGTGGATTTACTGCAGCGCCCGGTTTTATAATCGGGGACAGAGCAAGATTAAAACCCAGTTCCCAAAGAATTCAGCTACAAGATTTTCTTGAAATCGGGTTATGCATACCTGAACGATTTAATCCAGAAAATTAGTACCGCCAGCGAATCGATCTGCTGCCCCTTGACCTGTGCTTAAGACATAGGTTTTATATTTAAAATTATCTATTATGGGCAGCCCTTCAGAGGAACAATGGAGGTATGTTATGAAAGATTCTTTAGGGGATATGTTGTATGGTAGACCGGTATAGATGTATTGAACACCCAGCATGCAGGACTTGCGTGTACGGGAATCAAAGTAGCGCCTTTTTTAGACCGTAAAATGAACTCTATTGGCTTGCAAAGGATATCGGTGCTTTGGATTGCTGTATTGCTAGCAGTGATGGTAAATCCGTCTTATGCTGATTCTGCGGAATTCAATAGCCTGTATGGTGAACTCCTTGCCAAGTATTGGCGTCCAGCGGTGAGAATAAACGGTACCCGTACCACTGTGTTCGACTATACGCAGATGAAACAGGACGCGCAAAACGCGAACTCACTTTTCAACAGAACACTGAGAGCCATTGAGCAAGTAGATCCCACACAACTGCAAGGTACGAACGTAGCCAAGGCGTTTTGGATTAATGCCTACAACTTTGCTGCGATGCGCCTGGTAATCGATCATTATCCCGTGGATTCTATCCGCAGTCTGAGTATCAGCCTGATCAAATATCCCTGGTCGAAAAAGGCAATCAGAATTGGGAACAACCGCTATTCGCTGACACAGATAGAGAAGGATATTCTGCTCAGGCAGTTTAATGATCCACGCATTGTTTTCGCCGTAAGCTGTGCTGCTGTCAGTTGTCCAGATCGTACTGCAAAGCCTTTTATGGCGGAGTATCTGGACAGTCAACTGGATGCAAATATTCGAAGCCTTTTCAAGAACCCCGACAAGGGGCTGCGGCTGAATCGTGCTGGGCGAACGCTGACGCTGTCATGGATTATAAGTAAAGATAGCCGCCTTTTCCAGGATAAGAAAAGGGGTGTGCTCGGTTTCGTACTGCCCTATCTGGACCCAGATACACGGGGCTGGTTGAATGAAAATACCGTAACAATAGACTATTTTAAACATGACTGGACGCTGAATGACCTGGCCCAGGTGGACTGATTATAATTAAAGGGGGGGGCAATCCTGTTTTACAACATTAAATAATTATGACGTACTCTTCCTGTGTCCATACCTCAACAAATCAAACATGAAGCTACGTTTCATCAAAAAAATACATCTGAAAGTAACAGGAACTTGATCGTCTGACTATTTGATTAGAATGAAGAGCCATGTCATTGCAGCAAGTACAAGGGAAACGAAGACGGCTGCTGAGCCCTGGTCTTTTGCCTTGCCTGATAACTTGTGATGTTCATCACCGATACGGTCTATCGCAGATTCGACTGCAGAATTCAGTAGTTCAACAATAAGGACGATTAGGACTGTGCCAATCAGCAAGGTCCGTTCTATTCCCGTATCTCCTAGCCATATACCCAGTGGTGCCAGAATGATTAGAAGCAGTACTTCCTGGCGAAATGCTTCTTCCGTTTTCAGAGTTGATTCAAAGCCTTTCATGGACCACTGGGTTGCATAGATGATACGCATGATACTGCGAATGGGCTGGTTTAGTTTCTGGTAGTCAGCTTTTGCCATAGTTCTCTTATCACTTTTTTAAAGCCATCAAGACACAGCCATCTGCTGGGTGACAATCCTGTAAGAAGATCATATGCAACGCGAAGATTCATCGTTGCGAATATGCATAGGTTATATGACAGGATGATGAATTATTATCAGTATACTTGCTCTATACACGTTTAACGTAATCATCATAAAAGCATCATAATTTTGTCATATTTTAAGAGTATAAATTCGGCGCGAATACGATAAACGGAGAAAACTATGAAGCTAGTTACGTATCGCTCCATCTGGATATCCGATACACATCTTGGACTTAAAGCTTCTCGTACAGAATACCTTTACGATTTTCTAAGACACACAGAATCAGAATACCTGTACCTGGTAGGAGATATTATTGATATATGGAAAATTAAGCGTGGTTGGTATTGGCCGGAAATAAACAATCGTATTGTTCGGTTGCTCATCGAAAAGGCAAGTAGGGGAACACATGTTATCTATGTACCTGGTAATCATGATGAATTCTTTCGTGATTACAACGACTTCTATTTTTCCGGTATACAGATAAAGTTAAGAGCGGAGCATATTACGGAAGACGGTAAGAGACTTTTAATTCTTCACGGTGATGAATTTGATGCCATAACACTAAACAACAAGTGGATAGCAAAACTCGGCAGTGAAGCTTATGACCTGCTGATCATAATGAATCACTGGTTCAATTGGGTACGTAGAAAACTTGGCTTTGGCTACTGGTCACTATCTAAACATATCAAGAACAAGGTTAAAAAAGCAGTTAACTACGTTAGCAATTTCGAAGAGGCTGTCGTCCATGCTGCACGTCAGCATGACGCAGATGGTGTTGTATGTGGTCATATACATCATGCCGTAATTACAGATTTCGATGGAATAAATTATGCTAATTGCGGCGACTGGGTTGAAAGTTGTACCGCATTGGCAGAGGAAGAGGATGGCAAACTGCGCCTGATCCACTGGTTGGAAGAAAGTGCTGATCTAATAGATGGAGTACAGCTGCATGAAGATCGCAATCGTGACCGATGCGTGGTCACCGCAAATTAATGGTGTTGTCATTACTCTTAAAAAGACCATTGCCCAGTTAACAAGGATGGGACACCGGGTGGCCGTTTTCAACCCATCAGATTTCTGGACATTTCCGATGCCGGGTTACCCGGAGATACGCCTGTCATGGTTGCCTGCCCGTAAGCTGGGTCGTATTCTGGATGCTTTTGATGCCGATGCCATACATATATCTACAGAAGGCCCACTTGGTCTGGCAGCAAAAGCTTATTGCCTGAAACACGGGCTAAATTATACAACGGCCTACCATACCCGCTTTCCTGAATATTTACGCCTGCGACTACCCGTGCCTTTTTCATTGTCCTATGCCTACATGAGACGATTCCATAACTCTGCCAGTGTAACGATGGTTGCAACATCATCGCTAGAGACTGAACTGCATGCCAGGGGATTTACAAATTTAAAACGCTGGGGCCGGGGTGTTGATATCGACCTGTTTAAACCACAGAATGAATCCTGTTTCACCGGAGACAGACCTATTGCAGTCTATCTTGGTCGTGTTGCCGTTGAAAAGAATATCAAGGCTTATCTAGATCTGGATATCAGGGCAAGCAAGTACGTTATTGGGGATGGACCTGAGATGAATATACTGAAAGAACAATATCCAGACACCCGTTTTGTTGGCTATAAAACCGGCAAGGATCTTGTTGCACATCTCGCTTCTGCAGATGTAATGGTCTTTCCCAGCCTGACAGACACCTTTGGCCTGGTGTTGCTGGAAGCCATGGCATGTGGGGTGCCTGTAGCTGCATACCCAGTTACTGGTCCGAAAGATATTATAGAAAATGGTGTTAATGGATGGGTAGATGACAACCTTGCTTATGCGGTAGAACAGGCGCTCGGTGTTTCTCCAGAAATGTGTAAATCATATGCAGAAAGACATTCATGGGAACGTGCGACAAACCAGTTTGTTTCAAATCTTGTAATTGTTAAAAGTGAAGATAGTAGTGCACAGGCATCATTTGAAGCCAAGGCTTCATAGGTGATTGCAGATTCATAAGAAAAAGTTGAAATTTCAAGTGGGATGTTCAATCCTATTTATCAATATTAAGAATCTAAACAAAGACACCATAAAATCCAGACACCTTATTGACGAGGCCATCGCCTACTATGAGATGGCAACCGATTTGCTAGATAAAAGGTCGATGAGATAAGAATATTATTTATCAGCTTTGGATTTTAAAGTAGCAAAAAATGATCGAATCCGCCTGGCGTTGGTCCCGCCATCTCCACCACTTCCAAAGCGTGATGTCGAACGCATATCAACCCGACTGCCACCTGAATCTGTTGCAGTGATGTTTATGGCTACATCATCACTAAAACCAAACCAGAATGTGGATTCAGTTGCTTCAATATGCATATCCTTACGATTTGCATCCAATAAATCCCAGCCTTTTTGCCGAACCACTTCTATTGCATAATCAAATGCTTTGTCTGGAGGCACTGGTAACAGTAATGGCTGAATATATGGGTATGCTTCCTTCTGGTAGGTGGCTACTGCGGCTCCCCCATAGACACGCGCATTTGGCGCAGCCCAGAACTCGGGTGGGTTTTCTGTATTCGTGGTGATGTCCTGTATGGGTGGTGCATTCTCTTCTGCATCCTTCCAGTACATCAAATACAGAAGTGTCGGAATAATGATCGCTAAGCCGAGCAGGGTTAAGAAAAATCCCAGGCGGCTATTTCTGGGTCGCACAACAAAAGTGCCAATCAGGCAAATCAAAGCAGATGCAGTACCTGTATAGGCTGCCCATTCAAGAATCATTACTGCAGCAGTATAATCCCAATAACCTATCCGGCTCCCTAATGGCGCTATCATGGCGGCCACAACCGAAAGGACAATGAGTACAAATCCAGTAACTACAATTTTATTCATGTGGGTACGAGTAACGGGTTCAGGACTTACATTTGACATATCAGATTTGCACTTTATTGTGAGTTATGTGGCTGCCAGTGGGGCATTATAAATTCAAACACTTTCGTAATTCTTGTTCTGTTGACTGCCGCTAAAAATTAACTTCATCATCTATGACCTAATTAGGCAAATGACGAATACTATTAGGGCACCTCTATTTTTCTACCAACTCAGGTTCGGATCCATAATATACCAGCTTGTATCTGCTCGTGCCTTCATTTTTCGCTGATAATACTGTTAATATCAGACCGAACTGTTTCCAGGTAAAGTGTCTCAGGTTTTTGCCGTACCCAGGACGTTTTGTGAGAGAATAACAGGGTCAATTCCCACTTTTGTTCTGGCCCTGGATCTGTTCATCTAGCCATTGTTTTAAACGTTTTACATCCTGACGCAGAAAGTCTTGATCTTCAAAGGCATTGGTGATGGTGGCGATGCCCTGTGAGCGGGCCAATAAGTGCATTGCAACCTGTTTGGCGTTTTTACCCAGGCCGAGTTCTTTCAGTTGTACTGTTAACCAGTCACGCTGTATGGCAAACATTTTGTTCGCGTCCTGCAACATGACGTGACTTTGTTTTGCCAGCTCGGTACACAGGCTGCCTAAGGGGCAGCCGTGATTTTTAATATTGTCCTGATGGTTGGTAAGTATATCAATGTACATAATAATACGTTGTCTGGGATCAGTATACTTTTTACTCCATTCATCTAGCATCTGCTCGATGTCGGTGAGCCGGGTGTCTATAACCGCGTTTAAAATTTCATCTTTACTTTTAAAGTGATAATAGAAATTACCACGCGAGATCCCCACGTCTTCGGCTATGTCGCTGAATGAAGTGTTTTCATATCCTTGTTGGTAAAACAGCTGGTCGGCAGATGCGACAATCCGTTGTCGTAATGCTTCACCTTTGTTCCCCATGTTCTGTTCCTGTTTTTTTTACGTAGTCACGCCGATTCGGCGCTAACGTGCTCGGCAAAGGGGTAGTCTGTGTAGCCGTGTTCATCACCACCATAAAAGCTGTCCGGATCCGCTTCATTTAATGCCAGGTCGTTTTGATAACGGTATACCAGATCCGGGTTCGCCAGAAAAGGAATGCCGAAAGCAACCATGTCACAATCTCCGTTGCGTATACCTTCTTCAGCACGCGTTTTGTCATATGCATTATTGGCTATGTAAATACCATCAAAGCTATCACGCAGGCTGCGGTAGTTGACATGCCGTTGTTTGCTTATCATATCGCCTTCCAGTATATGCAAATATGCCAGCTTGCGTGAATTAAGCTGTGTAATAAAATAGGCAAAGTGCGTCTGTGGATCGGAGTCTGACATGCTGTTAAAACTATTTTCCGGTGTCAGTCTTAGCCCAACGCGCTGGTCAGGCCATACTTCACATACCGCATCGAGTACCTCATTGAGAAAGCGCATACGGTTTTCAACGCTGCCACCATACCGGTCAGTGCGATGATTGGATCCATCTCGCAGGAACTGATCGATGAGATATCCATTTGCGCCATGCACTTCAACACCATCAAAACCCGCCTTTTTGGCCATTTCCGCCGCATGTTTGTACTGTGCCACAATGCCCGTAATCTCATCGGTTTCGAGTGCCCGTGGTGTGATAAAAGGTTTCATCCCTTCAAAGGTAACGGCATCACCTTCCGGTTTTATTGCGGAAGGTGCGACTGGTGTCTGGTTGTCGGGTAATAAATCTGGATGGGAGATACGTCCACAATACCAGAGCTGTATAAAGATATGCCCACCTTCGGCGTGTACGGCATCGGTAATTTCGCGCCAGCCGGCCACTTGCACATCGCTATAGATGCCTGGCGTACCGGGGTAACCAACACCCTCCATCGAGACCTGCGAGCCTTCGGTAATGATTAAACCGGCGTTGGCGCGCTGCTGGTAGTATTTTACATTCAGACTGTGCGGAGCGTTGTCCTGGTTGGCACGATTACGCGTCATCGGTGCCATGACCATCCGGTTGGGTAATGTGAGATCACCCACTGTGATTGAACTAAACAGGTTATTGCTCATTATTTTCTCCAGTTTGACAGGTATTTATTTTAATATTCCTTATTAAAATAGGACGTATGTCCTAATCATCAAGTATAAAATAATACAACTGTCCTAATTAGTCAAGGGGGGGAGGGGATGTTTTACGCATTACGCATTATGTTTTATGGGAGCTTCTATTTATCGGTATGAGTACCACCCCTGCACATACTATTGAGTAACCGTGCGATCCCTGTATTTTTAAGCTTGCCATGCCTCGCTCGTGATGCCGTAATTAATGCTAAACTGAAATATAATTGCTTTCTTTATATCAGGGGGATGGATCGCGAATGAAACTCTATCTTGTGCAACATGGTGAAGCACTGACTAAGGATATTGATGCTGACCGGCCCTTGAGTAATGTGGGGCATGCAGAGGTGGAACGGTTGGCAGCTTTTCTTGCAGGCCATATGACAGTTTCGCGAGTCATGCATAGTGGCAAGACGCGAGCGCAACAGACGGCTGAGATATTTACAGCAATAATAACGGGAGAGGTTCCAGTTGAGGCGATCAGTGGTATTAACCCGAATGACTCGGTTGAGGATTTTGCAAATCGGTTGATGAACTGGGACGAAGATATTCTGGTTGTTGGCCACCTGCCATTCATGTCGAAGCTGGTTAGTTTTCTGGTGACAGGAGCTTCCGATGTGGTCATCGTATCCTACACACCGGGAAGTATAGTTTTCCTGGAATCCACGGATGAAGGAGTTTGGCAGTTGCAGTGGATGGTTAGACCCGAACTCACCAATTAATAGCGATTCTTATCTATATTATTTGTAATAGCTAAATATAATAGGCTTTTATTATATTTAAGCGAAGATAAGATACATTATTAGGGCTATTATGGACTTTTATACTCTTTCTGATAATGATGAATACATATAGGCCACCATTTCTCTAATCATCATCACGATAGCCATTGTAATGATTTCTACGATATTTGTACGCATGCTCATTTCTCCAGGGATTGTAGCGGCCGTAATGGCCCCGGTAGTAAGAGTTGTAATATCGATGGTGACGCGGGTGTCTATAGGCCTTATGGTACAGAGGTGCTTTCGGGTAAAAAATATAACCGAATGTTATCGATGTCCCTGAATTGTAATCATGATGGCGATGACTCGCATAAGCCGTGCCAACAGTGAGTAATGGGATTGTGACCATCAGCAAGACACTGGTCTTGATCAGTCGGTGAGTTCTATCAATAGGTTGTATTGTAGTTACTTTCATGGCTAAGCCCTCGTTTTAGTTAGCTTGAGGGCTATTAAATAACAGGGCGGCTGAACCCAGGCTGAACCGATGGATAATTCTGTATTCAGGAGTTCACCCGTATGGTGGCAGGGAAAGTAGTCGCTATAAATGTCTTGATCGAGATATTTTGTTGGAATGACATGTGGCTACACTCCGGAAGTTCTTTTTGACCTCTTTTGCGAGAATCAGTAATTCAGTTCTGATTTATTCGCCGCAACGATGGCTTAGTGGGGTAGTGCCACACCTAAGGAGCCTCTGATCAATTCGTGAACTCGTATCTCACGTCTAAAATATCCATTTTTTTCGTTGCAAACCTTCGCAATAGCTAGCTATTACGTGCGATTTGCGCCTCAAACCTGAATATTTTAGATCGTAATCTACTTCGTCCAGAACTAATCAGAGGTTCCCTAAATTGTTCAAAATATTTCTGAGGACATTATAAATTCAGACATTCTCGTAATTCCTGTTCTGTTGGCTGCCGTCGAAATTTAACTTCATCATCTACGATCAAATTAGGTGAATGACGAATACTATATTTTTCTACCAACTCTGGCTCAGATTCAGCATAAACCAGTTTGTGTTCAATACCTAGTTCATTTAATTCCGTAGCCAGGTTATTGCAATGGCGACAGCCTTTGGTTGCAATTATCAATACGTTCATTTTATCCTCAGTGTACGTTCGATTAACGGTACAAATCTAGTACAAGGTCGGGCTTTATGTCAAGATTCATACAAGAATGAGATACGGGGTTCAGGCTGGAGTTTATGTCTGGATCGTTAGTAAAATATTTTATATTGATGCAACGACCCAGTTCTTCCCAGCCATACTTTCCCTGCAATCGGGTGACTATCATCTCCAGAGTCACACCGTGCAGTGGATCGCCACTTCCTGATTTAGGGAACCTCTGATTAATTATGCCATACCTCTGGCTTACAGGCTGATTCACAATCAAGGCGGAGCTTTGAAGGCATGCCTGGGCCTGGTGAAAAGTGA
>VAOU01001235.1_pt1 | contig 14274 bp, 9 predicted proteins | sample 3393871 | NCBI WGS metagenome assembly VAOU01 (sample SAMN08290440, study PRJNA428436) | hydrothermal vent metagenome | isolation source: Deep-sea hydrothermal vent chimney | place: Atlantic Ocean: South-mid Altantic Ridge | depth 1820 m m
ACTACTTGAATCTTTGCTGTCCACACAAAAATAGCCCCTTCTTTCAAACTGAACTTTATCCAATGGTTTTGCATCTTTTAACCATGGTTCTACTTTGCAGTTGGTTAAAACTTTTAAAGAATCCGGGTTAAGAAAATCTGTAAAATCTTTTTCTTTATCTTTTGTCGGTTCTTCCACTGTAAACAAACGGTCATACAATCTCACTTCTGCATCGATTGAATTTTTTGCGGAAACCCAATGTATTGTTCCTTTTACTTTTCTGCTGCTTTGAGGCATACCGCTTTTCGTTTCAGGATCATAAGTACAGTGTATTTCTTTTACCTCGCCGGTATGTTCATCCTTTATTACACTTACACATTTTATTATGAATGCATAACGAAGTCTTACTTCATTATTAGGCGATAGGCGGAAGAATTTTCTCGGAGGGTCTTCCATAAAATCTTCTCTCTCAATATAAATTTCTTTAGAAAAAGTAATTTTACGTTTGCCCATGCTTTCGTCTTCAGGATTATTTACCGCATCAAGTTCTTCCGATTGATCTTCAGGGTAATTATCAAATATTACTTTTACAGGGTTCAAAACCGACATTACTCTTTGAGATTTTTTATTCAAGTCTTCCCTTATACTGTGTTCGAGTAAAGCTATGTCGATTATACTTTCGCGTTTTGCAACTCCGGCTTTTTCAACAAAATTCTTAATTGCTTCCGGTGTATAACCGCGTCTTCTAAAACCTGAAAGAGTAGGCATTCTTGGATCATCCCATCCCGAAACAATATTATTTTCGACAAGAGTTAAAAGTTTCCTTTTACTCATTACAGTATAATTTATATTTAATCTTGCAAACTCTATTTGCTGTGGATGGTTGGGTACACTAAGGTTATCCAAGAACCAATCATAAAGAGGTCTGTGATTTTCAAATTCTAATGTGCAAATAGAATGTGTTATTCCTTCTAAAGCATCTGATTGTCCGTGGGCAAAATCGTACATGGGATAAATACACCAAGTATCTCCTGTTCTGTGGTGATGTGCTTTTCTTATTCTGTAAATAGCCGGATCACGCAAATTCATATTTGGAGATGCCATATCAATTTTTGCTCTGAGTAAATGTTCACTTTCTTCAAATTCACCCGCACGCATTCTTTCAAAAAGATTTAAATTTTCTTCTACGGTTCTGTTTCTGTACGGGCTTTCTTTACCGGGTTCTGTTGGAATTCCCCTGTATTCTTTTATTTCTTCGGGAGTTAAACTGTCAACGTAAGCCTTGCCCTTTTTTATTAGTTCAACTGCGTAATTATAAAGTTGTTCAAAATAATCGGATGCATAATACAACCTGTCATCCCAATCATAGCCGAGCCATTTAATATCCTCCATAATTGAATCGACATATTCCACGTCTTCTTTTTCAGGATTTGTATCGTCAAATCTTAAGTTGCACATTCCGTTAAACTCCTCCGCTAATCCAAAGTTTAACCAGATTGCCTGTGCATGACCAATATGCAGATAACCGTTTGGTTCGGGAGGGAAACGAGTATGTACTCTTCCCTTATTTTTATTCTCTTTTAAATCTTCTCTTATCTTCTGCCTGATAAAATCATTATGCTGATTTTTTTCTTCCGTGTTTTCCATAGTTTGTTTTAGTTATTTAATTTGTTCTAAAGCTTTGTCTATTCTTTTTAGTGATTCTTCTTTACCGAGAATAAAAATTAAATCAAAAATACCGGGACCGATTCCCACACCGGATAAAGCAAGTCGGAGCGGGTGTATTAATTTTCCCAACCCGATTTCTTTTTCTTCGCAGAAATTTTTCAAAGTTTTTTCATAATCCTCTTTTGTAGGATTAACAAGTTGTTCAATCCTTTGTGAAAATATTTTTAATAAATCATGACTGTCTTCTTTCCATCTTTTCTTAACAACTTTTTCATCATATTCGGTTGGCGGCTCAAAAAAGTATGGACACTTTTCAATATATTCTTTAACGAAAGAAACCCGCTCTTTCATAGCTTCAATTATTAGAAGCAGGTATTCATCGGTACATTCAAAACTTGAGTATTTGGATTTTGAAATTTCATTTTTTAACATAATAAGAATTTCACCGTTAGGCGTATTTCTTAAATGTTCAGCGTTAAGCCAATCTAATTTTTCCAGGTTAAAAACCGCTCCGGCTTTGTTTACTCTTTCAAGACTAAAGGCATTTATCAATTCATCCATTGTATAAAATTCTTTATCGTCCCCGGCATTCCAACCAAGTAGAGCAATAAAATTGATAAGTGCACCTTTTAAGTATCCTTTCCCCATATAATCTTCTACTGCAACGTCGCCCTGTCTTTTGCTTAGTTTGGATTTATCCGGGTTTAGAAGAAGAGGGAGGTGTGCGAATAGTGGTCTTTCCCAATTGAAATAATCATAAAGCAGTACGTGTTTTGGCGTTGATGATATCCATTCTTCACCTCGAATTACATGCGTTATTTTCATTAAGTGGTCGTCCACAACATTTGCAAAATGATAAGTAGGAAAGCCGTCGCTTTTTATAAGCACTTGATCGTCAATAATACCGGTATTAAAAGTAACTTCTCCGCGAATAATATCATTGAAAGATATCTCATTATTAGGTTCAATATTCAGTCTCATTACATAAGGAGTATTGTCATTTAACTTTTGGTCGATTTCTTCCTTCGATAAACTAAGGCAATGTTTATCGTATTTGGTTTGAAGACCTTCTTCTTTTTGTCTTTTTCTTAATTCCGTTAATCTTTCTTGTGTACAAAAACAATAATAAGCTTTTTTATTATCGATCAATTTTTTGATGTGCTCGTTATAAATATCAAGTCTTTCGGATTGTAGATAAGGACCATAATCGCCCCCGCTTTTTGGACCCTCATCTGCTTGCAGCCCTGCCCAATTTAATGTTGAGATTAAATTGTCAACGGCACCTTCAACATACCTGTTTCTATCTGTGTCTTCAATTCTTAGTATAAATTTACCCTTTTGATTTTTTGCAAAAAGATAATTGTACAAAGCAGTTCTTAATCCGCCGATGTGTAAATATCCAGTAGGGCTTGGAGCAAATCTTACTCTTATTTCTTTATTGTTCATTAGAAAATAGAAAAGGAAATAATTAATAAAATAGAATTAAAGAATCAAAAATAATGATTTTTTAGGAAGCAATGAAGTGGTTTTCTACTGTAGTTATAATATCTAAAATAGAAGTAGTTTATTTAGCAGTTACTTTCTCTTCAGTATAATATTTTACTTTTTCAATAAACTCGTTGCTGTCTATCGGTTTTGGAATATAGTCAGTTGCTCCGGCATCAAGACATTTTTCTCTGTCACCTTTCATTGCAAATGCGGTTAAAGCAATAATGGGAGTATCTTTATATTCAGGCATTTCTCTAATTCTTTGAGTTGCCTCAAAGCCATTCATTACAGGCATCTGCATATCCATTAAGATGAGGTCAAATTTTTGTTTTTTAACTTCATCAACTGCTTCGGCACCATTCTCAACAACTACAATAGATTCGTAATCATTTTTCTTGAGCAGACGGGTTACAATAATCTGTGAATGTTTGTAATCTTCTACTAATAAAATTTTTGTTGAATCCGAATCTGCAATTACTTCTTCTTTCGGAGGCGGTTCATCGTAACTGTTTATCATTGCCGTAATTGTTTCGGATAGGTCTTCAATATTAGTGCTTGTTTTATTTAACAGGTCGGCAAACATACCGTCAATTTTTTTCAAATCATCCTGGTAGTTTTCTTTACCGGTATAAATAACGATAGGCAACTTTGTAAATTTAGGATTAGTTTTAATTTTCTTTATCAAATCAAAACCGTTAACTTCCGGCATATCAAGGTCAATTATTGCCAAGTCCAAATCAATATTTTCAATCATTCCCATAACTTTTGATGAATGAGATTCGGCAATAGCATTGTACCCGGCTTGTTCAATGGCGCCTTTTATTAAATTTAAAGTAGGTTCATCGTCATCAACAATTAATATGTTTGAGTCTTTTTTAAGTTTGTAGCTTGTTAAAACTTCAACAAGATAATTATATTTGATTGGCTTAACAAAATATTCAACAGCACCCATTAAAAATGCTTTTTGCTGTTCGGCTTCCACTGAACAAACAATAACAGGCGTATTTTTTGCGTTTTTATGTGCCCTAATTGTTTTCAATAATTCAAACCCATTTGCGTCGGGAAGAACAATATCCATCAGAACGGCAAGAAAAACTTCTTTTTCTATTTCGTTTAAAGCTTGCTTTGCCGAGTTAACAATTACAGGTTCATAACCCCATTTATTTAAATAATTACTGAGAAGTTTTGAGTTCGCATAATCGTCTTCAATTACAAGTATCCTGTTTTTCTTTCCGGCTTTCGGCAAGACACTAATTTTAGATTCGATAGATGATAAAGCATCTACTGAAAGACTGAATTCATAAGTGGTGCCTTTACCAACAGAACTGGTTACGTTTAATTCACCACCCAATAATTGTGTTAATTTTTTAGCAAGGAGTAAACTTAAACCTGTAGCGTTGCCAACTTCCTTATTACTCAACTCGGATAGTATAAAAGGTTCAAATATTTTTTTAAGATTATTTGTTGTAATCCCCGGACTTGTATCTGCTATCTTAAAATCGAGAATACTTCCTTTTTTAAATGAAACACTTACTGAAATATTTCCCTTTTCCATCTGCCTGAGAGAATAAGTTAACAAAGAAGAAAAAATAAAACGAACTTTGTCGGCACTAATATTTAATGGTGATGTTAAACTATCATCAAAATTTGTAATAATTTCAATACCGTTCTCTTTTGTAAAATCAGAATATTGGCTGATGGATTCGTTAACAAGTTTTTTAATATCTGTAGCTTCGGTAGCTGTTCTTATTTGCCCGCGTTCAAGTTTAGCGAGGTCAATTAAATCATTTATCAAGCAATGAAGTTTGTTAGCACTAAGTTTTAATGTGTTTAAATATTCTTTCTGTGATTCTGTTAATTTTTCTTCTGCTAAAAGTGAAGCAAAACCCATAATACTGTTTGTGGGTGTTCGTAACTCGTGAGTTATGTTAGTTATGGTTTCACTTATTGAATAATCTGCCGAAGAATCTTGACCGTTCCAAATTTGAAGATAATTTTTAAGAGTCTTTCCGATTAGTTCAATATTATCTTTATCGGCATTTGTAAATTCAGTTTTCTTTGCAATTTTAAAAAAGAATTTTTCATTATTATTGACTCTAATAAATAAGCAGCCTTCATAAATAACAAAATCAGATGCTTTAATTTCGCAGTTGGCTTTGTTATTAAAAACTATAGGAGCAGCATCATCTTTTAATGTATCAAGGATAGAACATGAATATTTACTGTTCAACGAATATGATTTTTTCGCTTTTGCAGATTTTCCTAAAAGTATAAGATCGTTGTCTTTATCTACTTTGAATAAAAGAGCGGATTCAAATTCAAATTCAATAATTAAAAATTCACATAATTTACTGGGAAAATCTAATGTTGAGGAAATGGATAACGTTAGGATATCGTTGTATTTGTCAAATGATTCGACTTTTGAACTTTGCATTCTTTTTTAATTTATTGTAGAAAATGTTATAGTGTAAATATAATATATACTTTATAAAACAAAAACATCTTAGTCATATTTATAAAATTAAATCTAATTGCAAAGAAAGCCGATTATCAACGTTATTGTAAAGCAAAGATTCGCCTGAACTTAACTGTTTTTCATCGGGTTTATACGTCTCAGCATATTTTAGTGATATTCTTAAAAAATTTGTTAACCTGTAATTACCTACAATATACCACCTTATACCCTTTCCGCTTAAACCAACATTTGACAGTATGCCTTGCAGATCATATTCATATTCATAAAGTGAAGAATTAAATGAAGCTGAATTAAAAAGTATAATTCTTGAAGTGATAGTTAAATTTCTGAAAGGTTTAATTCTAATATCTTGAAAAATAAGATAGCCGAATTCATTTACACCCAATTCAGATATTTTATAATTTGATATTTCCAATCTGCTTCTCAATCTTAAAGTTGATGATGCTTTATAAATAAACTCACCCCGCAGATTTTGTCTTTTGCGGTCGACTATTTGTAAAGTACCGTTTATCTTCTCAGTGATTTCTTTATTTTCAATTTTATATCTTACAACCGTTTCAATTTTTCTCGATGGTTTTGACTTTAAATTTATTAAAAACTCATTGCCCTGAGTGGATACCGGGTTTGAAAAAGTAGAGAAAGGAAATTTAAATTGATCATAATAAACATCAATTAAACCGATTGGTGAATTCCACTTAATCCCGTTATAAATTCCAAATTCATTTGAAACTTTTCCCGGTTTTTCTCCAAAACTAAATCCGTGAATATTTGTAAAATTTCTTGGATAATTTCTGACCGAAGTTACCCACTTAAAATTTCTACTGATTGAAAATTGCATATTTGTTATTGACGCAACCGAAGTACCGTTATAGGCTGTCTCGCCGAAGACATTAATTTTATTAAAGAATATATCATAATAAAAAGAATAATAATTAAAATTATTGCCGTTTAAATCAAAAGTTGAAGAGGACACAAACGGATTACTAAAATTTGTATTGTAATATAAAATACCTGCATTAATTGATTCATTATTTATGTAGTCTAATCTAATTCCTTTAAATTTTTCTTTGGCTGATTTTCTTTTTCTTATTTCCGTAGTAGTTCTATGTAACCCGTCAATAGGCGCAGAAATAATTTCGCTTGTAACAGGGTCTATATTGGCATCAAACAAATTACTTGAATAAAATACTGATAATCTGTAAGAACTAAATTTTATTGTTGCGGCTGTTCCTCTAAAAAAATTATTTTCATTTGTACTTTTATAAGGTGTAATATTTCTGTTTTTCTTTTTTACAGGATAAATTGCATCTGCACCTTTTACAAATCCATACGGACTCCAAAGAGCAAGCCCCTGTCCGAATTCTAAAGTGTAGTCGCCAACTATCATTTTTTTTAAGTGGCCGTAATCTCTAACCTGAATAAAGAAAGTATTAAGATCGTTAATTGATTTTTCACCAGGGTCTTTTTCAGTTAATATACCTACACTATAATTTCGGTAAGAGATCAAAAAACGATTGTAAATTTTTTGTTTTGAACCGGGAAATTTTCCATCAATAAAACCTTTACGAGTTTGCAAATCATTTATTATTCTGCTTCTTAATATTAATTGAGATTTATAAAACGGTTCGGCAATTTCTTCCTTTTTTATTGTTTGTCTTTTTTTTCCTTTAACTGTAACAAAAGGGTATATCTTTTTTTTCTGTTTATTTGTCAGGGATTTTATTAAAAACAAATCTTCTTTATAATTAAATTTTCCAACGTTATTTCTGTATTCTATAATTGCTTTGGCAGTTAAGAAATCAATCGTCGGTATTCGCTGAAAGTCTGTAATATCAGCTTTATTTAAATCTACGGGGTTATTAATTAAATCTTCAATTTTATTATAGAGGTCTGAGTTATCAACTTCTGTTGAGGGTTCCTGTAAAAGTTCATCAATGATTTCTTGTACATTAACTTGCAGTGAATCTGTTTGAGAGAATAAATGATTCTGAAAGAATATTATAACAAAAGAAAGTAAAAATATTTTGCAAGGAATTATTTTCATCAGTAATTGTTATTAATTATCTTTTGCCTAAATCTACTGTAACACCAAATTGATGGGTTAGACCTAAATCCTGGTGAGTAAAAATAGAATATCCTAAATTGAAAGAAGAATAATGTATACCAATCCCTGCGGAATAACGCGACGGCTCATTAGAGAAACCGGTTCTTAAAGAAATATATTTTATTAATTTATAATCAATACCGAAGTGAAAATTTGGGTTGTACTTTATATCTTTTTCAATTGCCAGATTAATAGATAAATTATTTATAAAATCATAACTGAACCCTGTCCTTATTATTACAGGTATTTGATTTTCTGTATTTTTGTAAGAAGCACGATTTAAATTTTGGAAAGAAAATCCCCATCTAACTTTTTTTGAAAGATAAGCAAGAGCACCCAGACTAAAGAAGAAAGTATTGGAATTACCATAATTTAGTATTGAAACTGTCTGATAATTTAAGGTTAACCCAAAATAAAATTTATTTAAATATTTGTAAGAAAATCCTAAAACAAATCTGCTTTCACGAAAAAGTTTAAACCCGTATGTCATACCCCCAACACTAATAGCTCCAAACTTAAAGGGTTCTGTATATGCAAAATATCCGTTAGCCAACTCTTTTAGTCCGAATGGAGAAGGGGAATAATAGATACCGACGCTTCTTTGTTTTAATTGTGCTAAACCGGCAGGATTGTTATAAAGAGCAAAAACATCATTACTCAGTGCAACATCCGAATTTGATATTCCGGTTTCTTTTGCCCCCGGGAGAATTTGAGTGTAATATTTAGAAGCAAAAATTAAAATTGAGAGAAAAACTAAAATAATATTTTTCATCCAAATATAATTTTTATTGAACACTTATCACTAAATTCATATATTATATTATTAATTACAACAAAATTTTATAAAAATATGAAATATTTATTTTTTCTTCTTTTTTTATTCCCAACAATTTTAAATGCTCAGGAACTAAATTGTAAAGTAAGAGTAAATGTTGAAAATTTAGAAACGTACTACAGAGATCTTCTTAGTGATTTTGCAAACAGCGTTGAAGATTATATGAACAAAACTAAATTTTATGACGGTGAGTGGGAAGGTAACAAAATTGAATGTTCAATGGATGTTTTCTTTCTCTCTGCTTCAAATGATGTGAATTATACTGCACAAGTGGTAGTAACAAGTCAGCGAGAAATTTATAATTCTTCAAATTCAACAAGGATGTTAACCGTAAGTGATAATTCTTGGAGTTTTAAATATCAACAAGATCAGGCATTTTATCAAAACCAAACTGCTTTTGATCCGTTAACAAGTTTTATGGATTTTTACGCTTATGTAATTATCGGCTTTGACCTTGACTCCTATATGGAATTAGGCGGAACACCGTATTTTAATAAAGCTATGAATATAGTAAATTTTGCTTCATCGAGCGGAGCTTCCGGAAGCTGGTCAAATACTTCAGGTACATACAGCAGAAGAAAATTAGTTCAAGAATTATTAGATGAGAGATACAGACCTTTTAGAGAAGGCTTTTATGATTATTTTTATGGGATTGATATTTATAGTCAAAATAAAAAAGTTGCACAAAAAGAAATAATTAATTTTGTAAATAAGGTAGCATCTATTAAGGATAAAATTAATCCAAGAAGTGTGCTGTTGAAAACTTTTTTTGATGCAAAATACAGCGAGATAATTGAAAAATTAAAAGGGTATAAAAATGAAAAGGGGATTCTCTTAAAGTTAATGAAAATAGATCCTCCGCACGCAGCAAAATATGAAGCAGCTATTTAGCTTTAATTCTTAAATATCTATATCATATATTCTATAACGTTTATATATCTCACCGTTCATAACCCTGGCTCCTCTGTTCATCATTTCGTTGTCTTCTAAAATCCAGCTTGCTTCACCTAAATCGATACCGATTTTATGGGCACGCATAAGAATGTCCCAATAAAACACAGCATCAAGTCCTCTCTTTTGATATTCAGGAATAATTCCAAGCGTTAGAACTCTTGACCACTTTATATTTTTTTTCTCTGTAAAGAGTTTGAGAAATCCAAAGGGAAAAAGTCTTCCGTTCATTTTCTTTAACACATAATTATAATCTAACATTACTAATGCAAAGCCGACCAAATTATTATCAATTTCACCAAACAAAACTAATGAAGGTTCAACAAGTGGTTTTAATTCTTTAGCAATATTATCAATTTCTTTTTCAGTCATCGGAATAAAACCCCAATTTGGAGCCCACGCTTTATTATAAATAAATTTTACTTTCTCTAATTCCGATTTAAAATTTTTGAGATCAATTTGTGTTATTTTTATGCCCGAACGTTTCTTGGCTATTTCAGCGACTCTTTTTAGCTTACCGGAAGATGCTACTTTTTCGTGTTCTAATTTATAAGCATACAAATCTTTTGCTTTTTTAAAACCGTAATTATCGCAAAGGGTTAAATAATATTCCGGATTATAAGGCATCATTATCCTTGGGGAATCATCAAAACCCTCTAACAGCATTCCGTATTCATCATTACTTGAAGGATTAGCAGGCCCACGCATTGTTTCCAATCCTTTTTCTTTTAACCATTTTTTCGCAGTATCAAACAAAGCATTTGCTACTTGCTGATCATTAATACACTCAAAAAAACCGAAGAAGCCAATGTTCTCATTGTGGTGTTCATTATGCAGATCATTCTTAATGGCTGCTATTCTTCCGACAATTTTTCCGTCGTTAAATGCTAAGAAATATTCGGCTTCAGCGTTCTCAAAAAATGGATTCTTATTCTTATCTAATACTTTTTTTCTGTCCATTATTAAAGGCGGAACCCAATTTTGATTTCCCTTATAAACCTTCCAAGGGAATTTTATAAATTTCATTAAGTCTTTTTTATTCGATACTACTTTTATTTCAATTTCTGCCATGTTAGAAACCTATGTTACAATGAAAAAGCATACCGTACGGTATGCTCTGTAAAAAAATAATTCACATAAAATTTAAATTAGCCCTAATTCTTTTCCTGTTTCTTTGAAGATATCAATTAGTTTTGATAATTGTTCTTCATTATGAGTAGCCATATAACTAGTTCTCATCATTTGCCTTCCCTCCGGAACTCCGGGAGAAATAAATACATTTACAAATACACCTTTGTCAAAAAGAATACGCCACATTTGAAAAGCTATATCATCATTTCCTACAATTACCGGTACAATCCCGGTTCTGCCTTTTAAAACAGTAAAGCCTAAATTACTTAAACCGTCTCTTACAAATTTTGCATTTGCAATAAGTTTATCAACTCTTTCAGGTTCGGCTTCTAAAATATCAAGAGCAGCTAAAGCTGAAGCTACTGAAGCAGGAGTTGGGGAAGCACTAAAAATTAATGCCGATGACATATGTTTTATATAATCAATAACTTTTGCATCACCCGTTACAAAACCACCTAAAGAAGCAAATGTTTTACTAAAGGTTCCCATAGTTAAATCAATTTCACTTTCAAGATCAAATTCACTTGCAGTACCTCTTCCGCCTTTACCGATAACACCAACTGAGTGTGCATCATCAATTAAAATTTTCGCATTATGTCTTTTGGCAATCTCATTTAATCTTGGTAAATCAACAATTTCACCCCCGGTACTAAAAACGCCGTCACTTACAATAAGTTTCCCGGCATCTTCAGGTAGTTTATTTAATACTCTTTCAAGGTCATCCATGTCTTCGTGTTTGTATCTTACCATCTCTGCGGTTGCGCCCTTTGCCATTAAATTGCCTGCTACAATACTTGCGTGGTTATCTTTATCGGAAATCACATATTCTCCACGCTGTACCAAGGTTGGGATTATGCCTTGAGCGGTTTGGTAACCTGTACTGAATAGAAGTACGGATTCTTTATTGAAAAATTTAGCAAGCCTATCTTCTAATTCTATATGCAAGTCAAGTGTTCCGGTTAAGTATCTTGAGCCTGAACAGCCTGTTCCGTATTTTTTAATAGCTTCTATAGCAGCTTCTTTTACTTTGGGGTGTGCTGTTAAACCGAGATAATTATTTGACCCCGCCATAATTATTTTTCTACCTTCAATTTGAACAATCGGTCCTTCATTTTCTTCAATTGTTCTAAAGTATGGATATAGCCCTGCTGCCTTAACTTCATCCGCCCTGGTAAAATCGTAACACTTTTTAAATAAATCCAAAAACTCCTCCTGAAATTGATAACGAGAGATATGCAAAATTTGTAATATTAAAAATTAAATTTCTTAAATTTAGACATAAAGTACAAATTTAAAAACAATTTATGAGAAAAGACATATTTTATGAAAAATAATTTAGTTGCTGTTGTTACAGGTGGAACGGGTTTTGTCGGAAGCCATCTAATTGATATATTAATTGAAAAGGGTTTTACAATCAGATGCATTACAAGAAAGACAAGTAACCTTCGTTGGTTAGAAGGAAAGCCGGTTGAAATTTATGACTGTGGATTATTTGATACTGAAAAACTTAAAAAAGTTTTAGATGGAGCAGATTACATTTATCACGTTGCGGGAGTTGTAAAGTCAAAAAAACCGGAAGGATATTTTACAGGTAATGTTGAAACAACAAAAAATCTTTTAAGCGTTGCTGTAGAAACAGTACCAAATTTAAAACGGTTTGTTGTAATAAGTAGTCAAACTGCAACCGGTCCTTCTTTAGACGGTAAACCGGTAAATGAAGAAACGATTTGCAAACCGATTACCACCTACGGTAAAAGTAAGGTTGAAGAAGAGAAACTTGCAAAAAAATATATGGATAAAATTCCAATAACCATTTGCCGTGCCCCGGCAGTTTTTGGTGAAAGGGATACAGAGATATTAATTTACTTTAAAACATTTAATAAAGGCATTACTACAAGAATCGGTTTTGATAAAAAGACTGTTAGTTTAATACATGTATTAGATTTGGTAAACGGTATTTACAAGAGTTCGATAGAAGAAAAAGCTGTGGGACAAACATATTTTATAAGCTCCGAGGAATATTATACTTGGGAGGAAATAGGTAGTGTTACTTCCAAAGTTTTAGATAAAAATCCGGTCACAATAAAATTTCCTCATTCTTTGGTTTTTATTATTGCTGCGTTTGCACAGTTTTTTTCTTTATTCGGCAAGAAAGCAGCTACCTTGAATATTGAAAAAGCCAAGGATATAACACAAAGAAATTGGATTTGCGATACTTCAAAAGCTGTAAATGAATTAGGTTATAAACAGAATATTTCTTTGGAAGAAGGAATTAAACGTACCTGTGCTTGGTATAAAAAAATGAAATGGATTTAAAAAAATATTAATTATAAATCCGTTTTTGTTAAAGCTTTCTCCTATGTTAAAACTTCCGGCTATGACGGACAATTTGCCAAATAAGTTTTGAATGATAGGAAAGGATAATTCAAAAGATTTATTTCTAACTTAACTTTTTTAGTTTCCAATTAAATTATTCATTGTTAATTATTTTTAGCGCCTTCTTTAATCCAAGTTTTTATACCTTGTATTTGATTTGGAGTTAAAGGTCTGACAAACCCGATTGGCGGCATAGGAGCAACACCCGGCTGTCCTTCAATAGCCCAAACTAATCTACTATTTTCCGGATGTCCTGGAAAGATTATACTTGGGTCTATAGTTGCATTTGCCCAACTCGTAAGGCTCAAATCTCCGGCACGGGTGCCGTCATCATGGCATCCTGAAGTTGCACACTTAACATTGAACACAGGGAAAATATATTTAGAAAAACTCACATTGGAATTTGGAATAATAATCTTATCAATGTTTTCGTTTCCGGCAACAGTATCTTTACAACCTGAAATTATAAGAGAAAAAATAAATAAGAATAAAAATAATGCCGGATATATTTTTAGTAATTTGAATTTCATAATAATTACTTTGTCTTTTCAAAATTTAGATTAAATATAAATATAATAAATGTAAATTTTTATGTAAAAATTTATTTGACAGAGGATATATTCTTCCATATTTTTCAACTTAAATTTTGGGGCTATAGCTCAGTTGGGAGAGCGCTTGAATGGCATTCAAGAGGTCAGCGGTTCGATCCCGCTTAGCTCCACTAAACTTCAAAATCAATTTAAAAATTTGTTTTATCTTTATATCATAAAGAGCAAAGTGACAAATAAATATTATGTTGGTCAGACTAACAACATAGTAAAGCGAATCGCCTATCATAACAATGGTTATTGTAAATCGACTAAGTCAGGTAAACCTTGATACTATTTGAGCAAAATCATTTTTTTTGTTACTATATGATTTTTAGTCTTAATAGTATAAAAATACACACCGCTTGATAAGTTTGAACCATCAAATATTACAGTATATTTTCCTGCTACTTTATATTCATTAACCAAGGTCTTTACTTTTTCTCCCACAAGATTATAAAGAGTTAAATTGACAAAAGAAAATTTAAAAATTGCAAAAGTAATTCTAGTAAAAGGATTAAAAGGGTTTGGATAATTTTGATATAATTTAAATTGATTTGGTAAATCTCTATAAACTTCTACATCTGTTATTGTAGAATTATCATAATATAGAAATACAATCCACTTTGCGCCGACCGTATTACTAAAACCATTTTGTGTCGGAACACCTACCCCCGGC